>Ga0247727_10002033_pt1 | contig 46781 bp, 41 predicted proteins | sample WisWelCaveWW1625_FD_202498 | JGI IMG/M metagenome (GOLD analysis project Ga0247727, IMG submission 202498) | Biofilm microbial communities from Wishing Well Cave, Virginia, United States - WW16-25 | ecosystem: Environmental > Aquatic > Deep subsurface > Groundwater > Cave microbial mat | place...
AGCGCAAGATTATGCTCACGCGTCTTTCCAAAGCCGATGCCTGGATCCAGAATAATATGCGACTCTGCCACCCCAGCTTTTTTCGCGATACCCACGCTGACAAGTAATTCGCGTTTGACATCTTCGATCAGGTTTTGATATTCCGAACCAATGTACGCGTTGCCCAATTGTGCACGGACTTCCACGCTCGCGGGGTTACTGCGGTTGTGCATCAAAATCACAGGGGCATTAAACTTCTTTGCAACAGAGGCAAGTTCAGAGTCCGCACGAAGCGCCCATACATCGTTCAAGATATGCGCGCCTGCCTTGAATGCCTCTTCCGCCACTTTGGCTTTGTATGTGTCTATTGAAATGAGTGCATCAGGGAAATTTTTGTTGATCGCTTGAATGACAGGAATGACGCGTTCGATCTCTTCATCCGCATTGACAGGATGTGAGCCAGGTCTTGTTGATTCTCCGCCCACATCGAGGATCTCCGCGCCGTTGGCAAGAAATTCTTTTGCCTGTTCAACAGCGCGGCGTTCGCCCTCACCCCTGCCCTCTCCCTTCAGGAGAGGCAGTAGCCCATCACCTGAAAATGAATCTGGCGTGACGTTAAGGATACCCATCACGTAGGTTCGGCTTCCCCATTGAAATATGAAGTTTCCAACCTGCATCGAGTCGGATTTCATAAAATATTTCCGTCATTGCGGGCGAACGAAGTGAGTGAAGCAATCTTCACCATCGCGAGGGGATTGCTTCGTCGCGAAGAACGCTCCTCGCAAAGACGAGTAGTGGCTATGGTATCTGATCCAGCGGACGCGCGAGCCAGATTTCGGCTTCATGGATGTCGGTGAAAATTTTCATGGCAGAGGCAGTGCCTGCCAGAGCGAGCGCGGCCACCTCACGAATTGCACTTGCCATTTTATCATCTGCAACGACAACCGCCACGCGGATATTGCGTGCAGAGGGGTCGCTGTTCGCCTCCACCGCCGCGCGGATCGCCTTCTCAGGAATCTCTTTCACGGCGCGCAGGTCATACAGGTTGCGCGTGCGCCCCGAAGCGCCAAGCAAATGCTCCATGGCAAATTCGCGCCAGTTGTTGAGTGTGGCATCCGAGAGATCGGTGAAAGTGAGATTCATACCGCCGTCGTCACGCCGCACAACAGATAGACCAACGCCGGGTTTGGGAGTCCAGTTGAGGGGTTTAATTTCATTCATGGTCGTTCCTCCGGCATAATTATATCTTATGCGGTTTAATAAGTTTATTCATTCTTCAACATTGCAGGAGGATCTAAACAACAAAACGGAGGCAGACGCCTCCGTTTTGTTGTTGTTCAATAGACCTTATTATGAGGGCGGCTGGTCGCACACAAGGCCGCTGATTCTTCGAAATGGGGATTGTCCGTACCAACTCTCCGCCTGCAAATCTGCTTCTTCCAACGTATCTCCGGGAACGAAATATGGACCATCGTATCCAAACCCAAAATCCACTTCATAATAGGCGCCGAGCACTTCGCCCTCAGAACAAGTCGGGACTTCACTTCCATCCGGCGCGTCGGATCTGGCTGGGATGATCACATAAAAAATTTGACCGCCGAGGTAGATAATTCCCGTCTGCCCTGCAAATTGGGTGAGTCCACCCTGCGCGTTGCACACGATCTTCCCCTCCTCCTTGAGAACCCAGCAGAACAGATCGTAAAAATCCGAGCCGACGTAGATGGACGCATCCTTCAAATCTTTATTCCGATAGCCGGTTGCATCGAAGATAAAAACAATGCCTTTGCCCCACACAAAGAGACCATCCGAATAGATGATCAGACTACCCCCATCTGCCCTTGCCGTACCCACCTGAACCCCAAAGGCTGATACGAATACAGTCATTGCCATTAATAATAAGAATATCTTTTTCATACCAGACTCCAGTTCTGTGTTTAGGGTATTTCAATATCTCGAATATCTACGACCAAGACCTTGCAGGTATAAAAAAGTTACAGAACCGTACGTGCTATGCCGCATTGCAACAATTCTGCCACGATGTCAGATAGGCAAACGCGACTCGAAACCGAAGCAGGCTCACCGTCCAAAAAAGAAGCGAAACGGGATGGACAAAACTCCATCTCGTTTTTTATTGATTTCACAAATTTATTGCTACGGGCATGAATTCGAGATCAACCCCAGTCTCTCGTGATCCTGATTGGGGGCGAAAAAACTCTTGTCCTCCAATAGCGGCAGATTCGACTCGAAGTAACGGTTCAAGACGACCCGAAAACTGTTGACTGGTGTAATGGCAGGATGCAAATCCCGCGCCGCCCCCTCGCCGGGAAGGTAATACGCATTCAGGATAGGCATTCGTATTGCAGGATCATTCGTCAGATCCGGTGGGGGACCATGATCGCCTTGAATAATGATGATCGGCGGCGTATCGGATTCGCTGAGAATCGTATCCACGATTTGCAGGGTTTCGCGATTGATGTAGATGATCTGGCTGATGTATGCATGGCTGATCTCCTCATACGATGCAGTGTTGACATTGATCTCCAACCACTCGCCATCCGCGCCAAAAGAATACGGCGGGTGCGGGATCACAAAATGCGCAAACACAAAATAGTCCTCATCCCTCGATGGCAGTTCCTTGAGCGTCTCGATCATCGAAAGGACACGCAGTCTGCGTGCGCTGCTATAAGGTGTCGTTTGTGAATTCAGCCGGTCATAGTCCGTCCACACGCGGAGCATGGTCGTATCGAGGAAAAGAGTCTCGAATTCGGTGAGTGTTGTAAACGTCCGGCCATAATCGGTGTAAATATCTGCGTCCGTCCATTCGGTCATGCTCCAGCCGGTGGGAAAAGCGACAACTTTATATCCGAGCGCTTCAAACGTAGAACGGACGGAACCATACTTCAACAGCGACATCCGTTCCGCGTCATTTGTCGCGCCGAGGGTATCCAGGTAATCGTAATTCAATGAAGAAGGCAGTGAATACAAGGTATGAGCGTAATTACTCTGACTACATTCCGCCACGTAGAATCCGCGTGCACGCAACCCGTCAATAAACTCGCTGTTATCGAAGCCAAACTTTTTTAGCAAAACATCCTGCCGTCCGTAGCCGTCGAGGATGATGTAGTACACATCCGGCTTATTCACAATCGCCTCACTGCCTGGGACCACATCCGCTTTTCTGGAGGCCGAATCAGAAATGAATTGCTGAATGAGGTTTGCCGTGATCGTGAACGCCGGATAGATCAATAAAAATATTGAAAACAAATTCAAGGGATAAGTAATCGAATCCGCAGTTTTGACTGAACGCACGACCCAAAAGACGATCAATGATCCCAACACTATAAACAGCGGCAAGAGAACGCGATGGCGGAATACGCCAATGCCAAACACTTCCTTGCCTTCAAACTCAGTGTAAATCTGTCCGTAGGAAAAAAACAGGAAGAGGGGGACGGCCGCGATCAAAGCTGCGTGATATGAATTGCGTATACTGAGATAAATTAATCCATACACAAATAACGCAAGCAATAAGGAAAATAACAAGGGACGCCAGACTTCGCCAATGAAAATCTGCCTGATATTATTGGCGGTAAGCGAAAGCACGGGAAAAATGGCAAATAGGAAAGGATAAAGAGGATGTTTTTTCAAAAAGCCTGCCATGCTTTATTTTTCTTTCAACAAAAAGTTCCCACCATTCAGCACCCCATTCAAAACCGCCTTTACTGAATCAGACTCAATTAATTCATCCATACGAAAAGATTTCAAGCGTGTTTGCGTCGTTCGGATGGAAGGCTCTAAAAACTCACCAAAAGGCAAAGACGTTCTGAACAACTGGTAATACAAAAATCTGCGTGCATGGCGTTTGAATTCAGGCAGGACATCAATCGTTTCAGCCGCAAGAAATTCTTCCATCTTGTGTCTTTGCTCTTCAATCGTTTGCGGGAAGAACACGGTGGGATACTGCGTGAAGCGCGCTTTGCCTGCGCACAAAACCGGCTTGCCCATCAACGAAGCCTCCAGTCCAATCGTCGAGTTATAAACCATTACGAACTTGGATTTCAAAATCAACTCATACGAACTGAGCGTTTCTTGCGGCGCGACGAAAACCACATTGGGCAAATTCGTTACGCGGCGCGCTTCGACCCAACCCGCCACGGTCTCACGACTGGATTTTCTCACGCGCAATTCATCAGGGTGCGCGCGGATCACGAACAAAGTTTCGGGATGTGAGCGAATTTCTTCCAACACCAAATCCAGCCAATCGAACATATCTTCAAAGACGGTGTTGGCATGCGGTTGGCTGGTGTCGAAGATCACGTTCGTAAACACAGGCACGATCTGCTTATACTTAGCCGCCTTCTTCAAAAACAATTCGTCGAGTCCTTTCATGTCCGCCCAAAACTTGATGCCTGCCATGGTGAAGTCCCCCTGAAAGCGCTTCGCCAGATAGGCATCCAGTTTTGCATTTTGCTCAGCGTTCATCACGAATGACTCGGGAATGTGAATCGGGTATGCCGTCGCTTCACCATCGGTGAAGAACGCGGATGCGGGTTGTAGTCCCACTTCATGAGTGATTACGCGGATGCCGCGTTTCTGCGCCACGTAACGCGCGGTCGCTTCGGGGAAGAACTGTCCGTTGAATACGATCACAGCCCGCGGCTGGGTCTGATCGAGGAAGTCCGCAAACTTTCGCGCCACATTCCACGCGGACAGTATATATTCCCGCAGGAGATAACGCGTGTTCTCGTCATCGGTCAGGTGATGGATACGTAAAATCCAGCGCAACCCGGGCAGGCACAACGCGCCGAGCGGCCATGTCGTTGCGAGCCCGAGCGGAGCGAGTAGCGAAGCAATCTCCTCGTTAATGGGGGATTGCTTCGTCGCGGCTTTGCCACTCCTCGCAACGACATACTCAAATGTGGATAATTCCTCAACACTAAGGTCCTTCAGTGCGCGTTCGAGTTCTTTATCGCGTTGAAAATCGAACCAATGAACATGAGACGTAGTGGCGACTTCAGTCGCCTGTTTATCAGAACGACCAAAGTCGCTACTGCGCACATCTGCATATAACGTTTTTGATTGAGTCACACACGACCTACACGGCATCTCCTTGTGCGGATCATCCCGATTCGTGCCGAGCACACACTTGCTCATGCCAGAATTGCACGCGAAATACGCGACAGGGATCCCTTTCAACCGCAGCGCCCACGAAGCAAGGAGATGGAATCCGCTGTTCCACGAGAGGTCATCAATGCCAGTGGATGCTTTGAAGAAGACAACAGGCGCGCCAATCGGCTGCGGCTCTTGACGAGCCGCCTCCCGTGCCACCGACGCGATCTTGAGATTATTGAGCCTGCGGACAATTCCGCGGAGGAGGCGCTGGGTGAAAAAATCTTTCATCCTGTGCTCACCAATCATTATTTTTCTCATACCCCAGCCTCACCAGCAAATCCCTCGCAACATCCTTGAATAACTTCTTGTGTTCCTCGGTAAAATGTTCCTTCCACCCGCCCGTCTTCCCGGAGCGAAAGGTATGACTCTTCTTCGGCTGTATAGCACCCACTAAAACGGATAAAGCCTTCGCGCGCGGTGTGGGCATCTTATAGCCAGTCTTCTCCACCTCATCAAGCATGGCGTTCAACGTCACATCGCGATTATTGATCAAATCCTCGAAGCGGATGCACATCACGTTCTTTTGTTCCAGCCATTGGAACACGCCTTCGTATCTCTGTTTCACGCTGACCATGAACAGACCGTCGCGGTCAATGCCTGTGATGGCGACATTGAGTCTCGCGCCAAAATCGGGCAGCGAATTGTAGTATTCGTACATCTCATGGTCTTCGTGCATGTCGGTCGCAAAGAAGACTTGTGAGACGAGCAAATCTCTTGGATCACGATAAATAAAATAGTTGACGCGCCCAGCTGCAGTTAAGAAAGAAACGTTTTCTTTTGTCGCTTCCAAATATCCCCAACCAATCACGCCGTTTGGTACACGCTTTAACTCATCCAGTGTTTCTTCTCTCGGCTTTCTTCTTCCCTCTTTTTCAATCGTACGAATCGGTTCTGCATCCACATATCTATACGGCATGATCTGCGTAAAACCGTTCAGGATTTGTAACAACAAATGCGATCCGCTCTTCGGCTTGGAGTTGCCAAAGATGGGCGGCGCCTCATGAAAAGATAACCGCTTCCATCGGAAGATGGCTTGGGCGGTTTTCCCTGCGGGGCGCAACGCGCGGCGGATTTTTTGTGTAATGCCCATGAGAAATCAGCCACAGAGATTCAGAGAAAAAATCTCAAAGGACTCTGTGATCTCTGTGGCAGAGAATTTATTCGTTAACGACTCTTCGCAATTTCTTCATCGAACCTTTTTCTGATTCGTACACCTTCTTCACGCCATCACCGAGGGAAGCTTCGGTCACGCGGACATACTTTACCAGCCTCTCAAAGCCCGCGGGTTCAACGGAGGCGGCCTGATCCGAACCCCACATGGCGCGGTCAAGTGTCAGATGACGTTCGACCACGCACGCGCCGAAGGCAACCGCGATGGCGGTAGGCACCAGTCCCACCTCGTGACCGGAATATCCAATCGGAAGGTTCGGAAATTCATGGCGAAGCGTTCCAACCATTTTGAGATTCAACTCCTCCGGTTCGCACGGATACGTGCTGGTGCAGTGCATCATCACAAGATTCTCTTCACCCGCAATCTCAATCCCTTTTTTGACCTGTTCCATCGTAGACATGCCCGACGATAATATCAAAGGCTTGCTGGTGGCTCGGGCTTTGCGGATCAGTTTGAAGTCGGTGAGAGAGGCGGAGGGAACTTTGTATGCGGGTGTGTCGAACTTTTTCATGAAGTCCACCGATGGCTCGTCCCACACCGAGACCATCCAGTCTATTTTCTTTTCGCGGCAATAGCGATCAATCTCTGCATATTGTCGTTCGTTGAATTCCACTTTGTAGCGATAATCGAGATAGGTGATATAGCCCCAGGGCGTTTCGCGCATTTGATCCTTCTGTTCAGGCGGCGTCGCCACATCGGGCGCGCGCTTCTGGAACTTCACCGCATCTGCGCCCGCGTGCACAGCGGCATCAATCATCTTCTTCGCGGTATCGAGATCGCCGTTATGGTTGATGCCAATCTCCGCAATGACATACGCGGGATGTCCATCGCCCACCATGCGATTTCCAATTTTTATTTCACGAGACATTGTTTCTCCTGTTATTGTGTAAGGGACGTTCTCTAACGTCCCATGTGCGCTAGAGAGCGCACATTACACAGAATATTTTTTAATAATCAAATCACACAACTCACGCAACGCGCCATGACCGCCCGCTTTCGCAAGCACGTGATCTGCCGCGCGCAAGACCTCGGGATACGAATCCGCGACGGCAACCGCCCAGCCTGCCACTTCAAAACACGGGAGATCGTTCCAATCATTGCCGATGTAGACGACCTCCTCCGCATTGATATTTTTCTGCGCAAGGACTTCACGCATCACGCGCCCCTTATCCTGCAACCCGACCCCGTGCACTGCCTCCACTCCCATCTTTTTCGCGCGTGCGGCGACGACTGTATTCGGCTCCGAGGATAAGATCATTACCTCGATGCCGATCTCGCGCACCTGCTGAATCCTCATACTATCAGCACGCGACGCGGCAATGGTTTCGCGTCCATCCTGATCTGTCCATACGCGGTTATCGGTGATCACGCCATCGAAATCACAGATGATCAGCTTGATCTTCTCCGGCATCGGTCTGCGGACCTTGCCCGGGGTGACCATGTCCAAGTCACCAGTGGAAATGAGATGTTCGTAGCGCGCCCAGTCCTGCAAGTTATCAATATCCACGGTGTAGCGCGAATCAATGATGATCGGATAAACGACTCCGCCGCTCATCGAGCCGCCTTTGGTGATGGTCTCGGTGCGGATCGCGTCGATATGACCCGTTTGCCAATAAATCGGCGGCAGGATCTGACGCGGCGCGTTGTACGGTTCTTCGATGCCGGGCACATCAAGCAGATTCTTCATCGGTCCGTTGCCTGCCCCCGAATGGGGGTCGCCTGCAATTCTCCACATCTTGTGAGGGTTCTGTCCCGCAAAGACAACGCCGCGCACACTATCCGCATCCTGATGTTCAAGCAGGATGCGAATCGCATCGTCCACCAATCCGCGCGGACGGATGGGAGAAGTTGGTCGCAATTGCACAACGATATCCGGTTTGTAACCTTCGTTTTCCGCAAGCCAATTCAACGCGTGTTCAAAGACTGGTAAATCGGTGGTGTTGTCTTCTGCGAATTTAGCGGGCCGTATGAACGGAGCCTCTGCCTCAAACTCACGCGCCACTGACGCGATCTCTCCATCATCCGTCGAGACGATGACGCGCGTCACAGACTTCGATTGCCTCGCCGCGGCAATGCTCCACGCAATCAGTGGATAGCCCGCGAAGTTACGGATATTCTTGCGCGGGATTCCCTTCGAGCCGCCGCGTGCTGGGATGAGAGCGAGGATGTGGGTCATGGAGCAGGTACACAGGATAACAAGTAGACAAGTACACAAGTAAACAAATCGGTTTGCGCCCGCGTATACCTGTTTACATGTTTACGTGTATACGTTTTTACCACGCCGTCCAGCCTCCATCCACAACGACATTATTTCCCGTCATATAAGAGGAGGCATCCGACGCGAGGAAGAGAAGAGCACCGTTCATTTCGTCCTTTTTTGCCATGCGACCCAGAATGGTCCTGGCTGAATAGTTTTTTACGAAATAATCTTCGTGATCGTTGAAGATGCCGCCCGGGGTTAGTGCATTCACACGGATCTCAGTTCCTGCATAATACGCGGCGAGATATTTGGTGAAGCCGAGCACGCCTGCTTTCGTCACTGTGTAATACACAGGCTTGAACGCGACACGCTCGCCGTCTTTGATGTAAATCCGCTGGTCGGGTCCGTTGAGTCCGTACGTGGAGCAGATGTTGATGATGCTTCCCTTTTTGCCCTGCGCGATCATCGGTTTGACGCACGCCTGAGTCATCAAAAACATGCCGGTGAGATTCACGTTCAGCGCCGCGTTCCACTGATCGAGCGGATAATCTTCGAACGAGCCGGGCGTGATTCCCTTTTTCATCGCGTCGGGGTCAAACTTTGGGTCGAGCGCCGCGCTGTTGACTAGGATATCCAATCTTCCAAAGGCAGATAAAACTTTTTCAATCGCTGAGTGAACCGAATCTGACTTTGTGATGTCGGTGGAAATGCCGAGGGCGTTGTATCCGTTTTTCGTGAGCGTATCCGCTGTCGCTGAGGAGGAAGCGGCGTTTAAATCCAGCACTGCTACTGACGCGCCGGCTTCGGCGAGAGTCCGGCAAAATTCGGAGCCAAGCAATCCCACGCCGCCTGTCACAATCGCCACGCGTCCGTTCAAATTAAATTTTTCCTGTATTGTCATGGCTGCCTTTTGTAATCTGCGCTTCGACTGCGCTCCTTGCCTGCGATCTTCGTTCTGAGCGGAGTGAGGAGCGCTCGTTGCGACGAACGCAGACGAAGAACGCTCCGCTCAGCGCGAAATAATTACGGTTGTTGTGTGTAAATAAAATCACCCGCCGATTTGTGCGCGAGATACAATCCCTCGCGCAATGCGGGAGCATCTTCAGATATATTTTCGCCGTGATCGAACAACGCGAGCACCGCCCTGCCTTCGTTGATCTCCATTTGCATGCGCGCGACTCCGTCCTCAAAACCGGCAAGGACTTCCGCGCGCGCAGAATCATATTTACTGGGCAACACCAGCGCGCCGCGCCCGACATACAAGTAGACTGCGCCTGGCTCGTTGGTAAAGATCAAAACATCATCGGGTAGTTCGCGCAGAAAAGCCATCGCCTCCGAATCGTACCACTGGAACGATGCATACCCAAGCCCGCTCCTTGCCCACGCGCTGACCGTGATGAATTGCTTGTAAAACGAAAAACCGAGAAAAATAAAAGTCAGCAGGATGACAACTTCGCGGCGTTTATTGCGAAGCCAGATGCCAAGATACACAAGCAGGATCAGCAAACAAACAAAGACCGGCGAAAGAATGCGAAGTTTGAATTTCGTCGCGGCGTCGAACATGGTCATGGATGCGACGATGGACGCGAGATACGCGAACAGATACAACGCCGTTGTGAACGTGATGACTTCGCGCGATTCCTTTCCGCCTCTTTCCAAATCTGACACCTGGCGCGGCTGCGAGATATATTTCCACGCCTTTGCGATGACCCACACGAGAATGGAGCCGAAGATAATGATTGTCATGGCTTCGGGAACCCCTGCTTGTTTGACGATTGCTTTATGCCACGCGGCAACAGGAACGAGAAAATCTGAAAATACGCGCAAGCCCAAATTCCAATTCTCTGCTGTGATAGGATGCCATACAAAGGAACGGTTCGTCCCATTCTCTGCGACGATCTGATTGCGGATCGCCCACGCCAACGCCCACGGGAGAAAACCCATGAGGAAAATTCCGATGCTTGTCAATCGTTTGCGCCAACTGGTTCGCAACACACAGATTGCAGCGAGAAACGCGGCAACAAGCGCGAGACCTGCATAGCGCGTGAGGTATGCCATGCCTGCAAATACTCCGCAGGCTGACAGCCACCACCATTCGCCCGCAATGCCCCTGCCAACGGAGGAGGGAGGGCGCTCAAAGTAAAGATCGAACATCCAAAAAGATAATAGCGACAGGAAAATGAACAACGGTTCGCTCATTGCAGCCGTGTGCACCTGCAGCATCTCTCCGTTCAACACGAACAACGCCGCAAGCACCAGTCCCGCGGTGAGCGAGGGAGTCATCCGCCATGCAAGAATTCCGAGCAAGCCCGTGCTCAACCCAAACAATAACGCGTTGACGAAGCGCGCGCTGCGTAACGGGTCCAGTCCGGTCAAGCTTACAAAGGCGAGTGTGGACGAAAAACCGGGAGGAAAGTGCGTGACAGGCTGGTTCGTCGCCAGCCATGCTTCTCGATATCCTTCCCCTGCCAGCAGACTGCGCGCGCCCGCGATGTAGGCAATGGAATCGTCGGATAAGCCAAGCCCTTCGGGAGTCGCGCGGAGTATAAGAAGAGTTCCGATGGCGGCGAGCAGGAGCAGGCTGAGAAAAGAGGCGAGGCGGAGGGTTGTGCGAGCGTCCATGCAATTTTGTAGATTGGGGCGGGGTTTTCCCGCCCCAATCGTGGAATCCAATTAACTGTGATTCAAATATCCCTGGTCTTCCAGATATTTGATGATGATACGCGCATTCTCTTCAGGTGATGAACCATAACCCTTGAGCGTGATCTCGGGATCAATCGGCGGCTCGTAGGGATCGTCCACACCTGTGAAGCCCATCGGCTTGCCTTCCTCCATTGCCTGGCGGGCTTTTGCATACAAGCCTTTCACATCCCGTTCTTCGCAGATCTCGATCGGCGTATCCATATAAGCCATAATGAAGTTCTCACCCACCATCTTGCGGGCTTCTTCACGAGCCGAGCGATATGGGCTGATGGCTGCGCAGATTACCGCCCCGCCGGCCCGGGTGATCTCACCTGCCACAAATCCGATGCGCAGGATGTTGATATCGCGGTCTTCACGGTTGAACCCGAGTCCCTTTGAGAGATGGGTACGGACGACATCGCCATCGAGGATGGCGAGCTCACGTCCGCGCTCAAGCATGAGAGAAGTTAGCACTTGTGTAGTCGCGCTCTTGCCCGAACCGCTCAAGCCGGTGAACCAGATACAGAAACCCTGTTTATTGCGCGGCGGATACATCTCGCGCAGGATCTCGGCAGTTTCAGAGCGGGTAAACCATCCGGGCAAAAGTCTGCCTTTGGCGAGATAGTCATCGCGCACCTGCGTGCCAGAGATGTTGAGAGTCTTCGCACCCGTGGGAACATCCTTTTCCTCCACGTAGCGATCCTCGTCTGGAAGATAGACGAGCATTTCAAACGGGATCATCTTGACACCGAGTTCGGATTCGTATTTCTTCATATTTTCCTGCGCGTCGTACGGACCGTAGAACGGCTTGCCAGTAGAATCATTTCCGGGCCCTGCATGGTCGCGCCCGACGACGAAATGATTCGCACCGTGGTTACGGCGAATGATGGCGTGGAGTAGTACTTCTTTAGGTCCCGCCATTCTCATCGCGAGAGGCAGCAAACTGAGCATGGTGCTTTTCTTATCATAGTGATTATCCACCAAAGCCTTGTAGGTACGGACGCGGGTGTAGTGATCCACATCGCCGGGCTTGGTCATGCCCACAGTAGGATGAACAAGTAATGAACCTTTCACTTCTGCCGTGGCGCGCTTGGTGAGTTCCTCGTGAATACGGTGAAGGGGATTACGCGTTTGGAATGCGACGACGTTGTCATGCCCCATCTTCTCCAGCATCTCGCGCACCTGCGCAGGAGTGTGTCGTAGGTCCACAAAGTCGTGATATTTTGGCAGGTTTACAACCTTGATTGGACCGGATATGCAGACTTTTCCCCAGCGTTCCATTTCTGACACCATTGGGTGGCGGGGATCATTGGAACCGTAAGCCAGTGCGGCCTCGGTTGCGAGATCCCAATGATAGACCTCGTCCAGGTTCATGATGGCGATCACATCGTTGTTCGAGTTACGCAGGACGACATCCTCGCCGACGGGGGGCAATTCCCTGGGATCAGCTGTCAGCGTGATGGGAAGCGGGAAGAAGGTTCCATCTGCAAGGCGCATTTCCCGCAGGACACGCACGTAATCGGCTTTGCCCATGAAAGTTGTGAGAGGCGAGAAACCCCCTGTGGCGAGCAGTTCAAGGTCACAAAGATTGCGCATGGTGATCTTGATGGATGCCAGTTGGGCGGAGCTGGCAATCAGCTGCTCACGCTCAGATTCATCCGCAACCAGGTTCACCAGTTTTCCCCCGTATGGGGCGATGAGTTTTGCTTTCGACATTTCTTTACTCCTTATCATAAACAGTTTGTGTTGTTAAATTTTCAGGCACGAGGCGCTATTATATCCTAAAATTCAGTAATTGAATTTTGAAACGGTTCTCCCCGCTACTCAGGACAATATTGTGAATCAACGACCTCAGCAACAGAAGAAGCAATGCCCGGCATACTCCCAAGTATCCGGCAGGCTTGCAGGGAAACATAGGGTTCCGCACTGATGACGGGCGCCAACGCCATCAGACGCTCAATATCCCCGGCTTGTGCATAGGCTTGAAGGAAGGGCATCCATTCGATTAAGTCCTTCGGCTCCAAACCCTGACCCCAAGCCTGCTCACCCATATTCAGCACTTGATCCCATTCCCCGCGCTGACGCGCAAGGTCGGCTTTTTGGTAGTAGTAGCACCAGTCATGAGGAGGTTCGGAACCAAAGACAATTGCCGGCGGCGTATGAGGCATTTCATCCACGAGCACACGCTCGACTTCAGAATAGAACCCAATCAGGCGAATCGAATCCTGCTCATTATTCGAGTATTCCGGTTGACCGCCATTGATCACGTGAACACACGAGTTTTTATCCGGCTGGGTCAACACAACGATATTGCGATAATTTTTATAGGTAATAATACTTCTACGATTATCGTATTCCTGTCGCTCCCCTGACAAAATTTTTGTCACAGTATCTTTGTTTAGCACAGCTGCGAAGAGACCGGGTTGAACTACATCCGGGTTTTGACGTTCAGGGTAGTAGATGAGGCTGGCTGGTCCCCAGACAAAATAATCCTCCTCGATCGCGCCGGCGGGATACGTTGCGATCAATGTTGTGCTTTTCTCGAACTGCGGGATGCGCCAGGAAATCTGCCACCAGAAATTTCGATACTCCTCTGCCCAACGTGCATGTTCGAACCCGTTGCCGTAATGCGTAAGAATTGAAAAAAGCACAAGCACAGAAAAAATCGATGTCCGCAATTTCACATTCGACAACTCATGAATTACAGCAACGATCATCATCACGGCGCCAGCCGAGCTAGCAAGCGTATATCTTGAATAAGATGGGAATGAAACCTCGCGATTGGCAAGCACGACTGGAATCAATCCAAATAGTAGCACCGCAACTCCCAATCCCATCGCCTCCCGCTTCCACCCGGGATTTTGAAGGTGTTGTTCAGTTTCCATAGTTTCCTCCCGCCTCAAACTGAACATCGTCAGCGCAACCGCCACCATGCCAAGCCCTGTAGCCATCAATATCGGACGAGTGTCCATGGAAAATGCATATCGAGATAGAGGCAAAACCCAAGCCGCCAGCAGAACATTCACCGCATCCTTCGCCAGCGAAATTATCCACAGTCCAAGCGTTGCTATAGGAGCGGCGAACAATCCTCCCAATTGCAGTCCCACATCTGTCGCGCCGCGTTCGCTTTGAAAAAACAATAACCGCCACGCAAGAAAAAACAATGGAATGATAAAGGTAAGATATGCGCTTCGAAGCATCCATGTGATTCTTTGTCTTAGCGTTCCTTCGCTCCTAAGAGAAAGAAGAAAAACGCAAGCCCAACGGGTTGCTTCAAACCCGATATACCATTCGATTTGGGAGAGATAGAAAAAACCAAGCAGGATTGAAACAGTGAAGTAGCCGACCTGATTCAACCGGGGTGTCGAGTTCATCGCCTTGAGCGTAAAGCCAATCGACCACATCGCTGCCGCCAGCCCTGCCAGATGCGACTGATAGTCAATGGCATTGGGCTGGGAGAGAAAGCCGGGATAAATGAGGAAAAGCAGTGCCATTACAAATGTCACGCCGCGCTCACGTGTCCAGAGAGTGCGCACAATGGCAAGAAAGCCAAATGCGCCCAGCAAACGAAAGAGATACGCGCTCAAATTGTAGTACATCGGATTTCCCCCAAATAGTGAATAGATAGGCATCATGACGAATGCACGACCGGGACGATCCACGCTGAAGATATCCTGAAATACCTCCGCGCCGCGCGTGCCTGCCGCAAACATCAAATACCAGTCATCGAAGTAATAACCTAACTTGAACAGAAATGGCAAATACGCCAGCGCAGAGATGACGATCAGCGCAAGAACCTCCAGCACGGTTACAAAAAGAAGTTCGGTTTTGCTTTTCTCCATATCGACTCTTAGAAATTTTCACACCACTTGTGCGTATTCCATATAACACCGACGTAGTTCACCAGCACACTATATACGATGAGAAGAAGGGCAAATCTTGGGAGTTTGTCCTTGAAGCCAAATGCCAGCAGAGCGATCACCATTGGCATGAAATCCATGCTGAAACGATAGCCAAACTGAATCGCGCCGCTGTTGTAATACAAAGCATGGGTCAATGCGATGAACCCAATCGAAATCCACGCGCCCAGCACCCAAACCTCCCGCTTCCATGCGCGCGCAAGATAAACGATAACAGGAGAGGTGAGAAAAATACTTGTGCCTTGAGGATTTGGTGCAAACATCCGGCATTCGGTTTCCCAATAAGGCAGGCGGAGGAAATTATCATATAGGTTTTCCGCGATGAAATGGGGATGGAACTGTCCGTAGGTTATCAGGTCACCAGGCTGATCAAGCAGCATGTAGGCGTACCCAAAGTCAATCGGCGATCCGAAGCGTGCCTGGTTATACCAGAACAAGCCAAGGATGACGGTCACGATCGGGATGGTTAAAAAAAATATTTGTCGAAAATAATTTATCCGATTGAACTTCTCCAACTCGCGCAGGCGTTGAAACAAAATCGCCGCGAGCGCCACGCATGCAAAAATCACATTTGGGCGCGCCAGCATCGCCAGACCCAGAGCAGTTCCCGCGAGAAAAAAATCGGTCCACTTCTGGCGTTGCGCGCCGAGGAAGGCGAGCCACAAAGAAAGCGCAAGGAATGATGTGGCCAGGATATGGCTAATTAAATTTACCAGCGTCCTTTCCGACAAGTAATATTGCGCGGTGCCGAACCCAAGAAAGAGCGCCAGTAGCCCATTCTCCCACCAGCGCAATTGATTCCAGCCCAGGTTTTTCATCGTTTCCAGCATCAGGAAAGTAAACGTGACACCGAGCGCAGCAAAGAAATCGTTGAATAACAGAACGTTGATACTTTCCACACCGCGCAGTGCCGCGAATGGAATCATCAACAGCGCGCCGAGCGGCGGAAAGGAGACATAAAATTTATCACCGAACAACGTCAGGTCTTTTGTCGAGGGGGGGTCCGGCAGATCCAGTCGTCCCTGCAAAAAGGATTGCGCCAGTTCCGGGAAATAGGAAGTTCTTGAGCGAGTTGCGAGATCCAGATCAATTGCCGTATAAGCATAGATGAACAAAGCCAGCAGAAAGAGAAGAATCGCTTGTGTCGTGATGGTTCCAAAAGCATCGTGCAAACTCAAATGGAAAGGGCTCATGCGTTCCATGAAGATAAGACCTTGCACCGCTAACAAGCCAACGATGAAGATCACAGCCGCGTATTGTCTCACAAGGACCGGCAGGCTGGACCAAATAAAAGTGAGGAAATCCGGTTTGAACAGGGATAATAAAACCATTCCCCAACAAATCACTGTGATCACGATCAACCAACCCCAAACACTTGTATAGCGCTTTTCAAATTCTAATAACTTTTCCACTTCAAGTCGAATACGTTGAAACGATCCTGATCCTTTGAAAGCGGCGACCAAAGCCCATACACAGAACCCGAACCCGATCAACCAAACTGCCAGCAGGGCGAGCCGCGGCAAAGAATATCCGAATGCCCCAGTGTCCATGTTCAGGGAACGCGCACGGATCAGGAAGATTCCCATGCCAAACAGCTCCAGCGTCGTCAACAGAATAAACAGACGAATGGTCTTTTCAAATTGAAGCTGTCGTGATTGATTCATAATCGAGGGATGTTGATTTATTTATCGCAATAGTCCGTTGTGGCGCATAGTTCGTCAATCTCTTCCGGTTCGATTTTATATACCAGATAGGCATAGGCAATGCTTTCCACGGGTTCAAAGTTGTCCCGCAGCCAGGCGTACTTTTCAGGATCCTCCGTCACACCGACAAGATCATTGACGCGCACAACCAACCGTCCCGCGCGGGGCTTATTAGGAGAATACAGCGCGCCCGGATGTTCCTCCAAATATTGATCCAATTCATTTCTTCCCTGTCCCCAGTCAATGTTTGAATCTGCCAGGTACCTATATGCCTGCTTTCGATCCCACACAATTTCATTGAAATAACTTATGTAATAGGGATGATACGAAAGGACAGAGATGAAAAGATAACCAAGCAACGCCAAAACAGATAGTTTTCTTGCTGTGGAGAAATTTTTCCATTCCAAGAACAGTTTCCCCGAGAAGACGTACAAAAATGGAAATATGGGAAGTAAATATCGAATTCCGATCTGTGTGTTGAAGAAGAAATTGAAATAGATAATGAAAAACAAAACGGGTGTCAGGAGAAAAACTTCATTGCGGAGAAAATTACTCCTTCGATTTTTTTGCACAAAATAAGCAACAAGCGCTGATATCAGGATGATCTGCGTCGCGATGGGAACCTTCAATAAGAAGGCGACAAAATAATAGCCGGGAAAGCCTTCCACCGGGCTTACCTGCCCAAGTAGATAGACATTCCCTGAAAGGAAGCCGGTTGTCTCAGTATTCCGCATCCAATCCAAACCATGCAAATAGGGGTATGGTACCGGCACAGGAATGGGATCCAGCAAGGGAAACGTTGTGCGAATTCGCTGAAACACATCCGAACCAAAGTTGAAATCTCCAAAGCGCGTAAAGGTACGATTAAAGAGAAATCCGACGTTTATGATCAAAACCGTCCCAAGGCTAGCGCAGGCAATGTACAAAAGGTATTGTCGCACCATCGCTCCGAATTTTTCGCGTGCGCGTAGGGACTCCAGCCAGGCTGGGCTATCATGCAGGAAAAGTGCTAAGAGAGTTAGCGGGAACAATACAATCGCCGTATATTTGGCAAGCTGGCTCACCCCAAGCGCAAAACAAAACAACAGTAGATTGCTCCATGTGCGTTGGTGCGCAAGTTTCCACAGTGCGAAAAAGGTAACTGCGATTCCGGCAGTTACGTATAAATCAGTAGCCACCAATTGCGAGTGCGCGATGATATTTGGATCCAGCACGAACAAAGTCAGCGAAAACAAGGCGGGGATGAATCCATACAATTGGCGCGCCCAGGTAAAAACCAGGAAAGCAAGCAGGCAGGAAAAGAAAATCGTCACGGCGCGCGCAACGTAATATCTTCCCAAAAAGTATTGTATAAACCCATCTCTCATCAAAGAGGAAATCTTTTTGGGCAGGGCGTTGAGCGCCGTCACAGGCATTTTGCTGTCGTCAATTCGGTCGGAATCCCCCGAAACAATGTTGCTGCCATACAGATAATGCTTATCTTCATCGGTGGTCAACGAAAAACCTCGCAACACACAGACGATATTTAATCCCGCAAAAGCCAGAATGATCAGAATCGCGATCAGGTTCTGAAGCTTTCGTGAACGTTCGATCTGATATACCAAACCATTATTTGCTGCAGCCATGGATCCTCAATCACGCCGAATGCCTATTATACGTCCCGAATCCTGTGATTGATGAATCGCTTCTATTAAGCGTTGAACAAGAATCCCATCTTCAAGCGGACATGCGGACTCCGTCTCACCGCGCACGACCGAGAAAAAATGCTTCATCTCATCCATAAACATGACATTGCGTTCCCACCCAGCAGGGAGCGGATACACTTCCCAATCTTTTTTCTTCGCCCTGTAAATTCTCGCCGCGCCGTCGGACAAATTCCACTGCAAGGACCCTTTCGTGCCGACAATCTCAAAATAATGCGCAGGCGGTTGCTGGTTGTAATCCAGGTGGATGCTCCCCAACGCGCCATGTTCAAAGCGCAGACCAATCTTCGCCGTATCTTCCACGTCCACTTCGAGGTCGCTAAGTTTGGCGGTAAATCCCCAGACCGATTCGACTGCTCCGACCAGCCACGGAAGATAATCCAGCGAGTGACATTGAGTTAAAACAACGCCGCCACCTAAGTCCGCGCGCGCCGCGTAGCCTTTGCGATAATCTTCCCAGGGATGCCACGCCGGCAAATACTCGCCGAAATGAACGTGAGCGGAAACCACGCGTCCGATCTCGCCACCGGAAATCAGTTGTTTGGCTTTCATCAATCCCGGATGGAAACGAAATTGGAATCCAACAACAACACGCCCACCGCCTCTCTTAAGCGCGGATTCGAGTTGATCAATTCGATCCATGGAATGGGATAACGGTTTTTCAAGCAACAGGGAACAACCTGCTTCCGCGGCGGGGATGGCGACATCGAGATGATATGCCGTTGGGTTTGACACAATGACTGCATCCGGTTTATGTTTTTCGAGCGCGGCTTGCAAATCGGACTCCTCAGGAAACCCGGCAAGGTCTTCCTCAGGCATGGTGCTCTTGCGTGTGCGGTATAAAACGATGTCCTTCTCGCCCAGCGCGATGAGATTACGCATATGGCGGCGACCGATTGAACCTAAACCTGCGATGAGAAATTTCATTTCACATTCCTTGTAGGGGCGAGACATGTCTCGCCCCTACAAAATCACCAATTCAAGTCTTTTTCAAATTTCCACTTCGCCAGCATTTCCCCGGCGACTTCTTTAAAAATGGTTTTATCGCGCGCGGTGAAGAGTCTCTGCCAGTTGCCCGCCTGTCCCTTCGGAAGGAAGGAGGCGATTCCTTCATCTCTTTTAGCCTGCCACTCCTCATCAGGGTTGAACTCCATCTCGGCTTTGATCATCCTCTCCAGCGACTTGTTGATCGTTTTCACGCCGAGAAATTTCCACAGGCGAGACATTTCCTTGAACGGGTTTTTCAACAAATCTTCATAACGCAAGCCGAAATAATTTTTTCCGTAGAGTCTTCGTCCTTCGTCTTCTGTCTCCTGCAAATTCGTGACCCATCCTTTTGCCACGCGGTGGATGAACGACTCGGTGAAGATCGAGCGGGCGCCATGCGTAAAGGAAGCCGAATCAACCCGAAGGTCCGAAAGGGTGCGTTTGTCTTCCGCAGATAAAAATTTGGACTCCTCCACGAAGTTGCGGAAACGTTCCGAGATCAGCACATCGCGTCCATCGCGGACAATGTAGATGAGTTTCGCATCCGGATAGACTGCGTACATATCGCGCACAGCCTGCCCATGAATTGTGGACGAGGGACTCTTATCGCCAACGATATGCTTTCCTTCGCGCGCGGCATCGCGTTCCAGGATGAAATCGGCAGAGGCGCGCAGGAGGAGTGGTGAAAGATCGCGTCCTCGATTCCACCTATTGGATTTCCGCGTCAGCCATTCCTCCATTTCAGGAGAATCAACCATTGATTTCAACAACGGTTTGCGCGTGAAGAAATGCCCTTGGTAATTGCAATGCACTTCCGGGTGCAATCGCGCGAGACGCATGAGGAGTGTCGTGCCAGAGCGCGCATGACCCAGAATGAAAAATTTCTCGCGCGAAAAAAATTGCTTGATCTCCGCCGCTTCTTCGCGTGTAATGGCAGGGATATCAGCGCGTTTCTTCTTTTGCGGTTCGCCTTTGAGAAGGATGCGGGCGGCGGATTTGATGCGGGAAAACATCCTTAATTTATTCTCCAATTATCTCTTCCAATTCAACATCACCAACCCGGCAAGGCAGACCAATATCCCAACCACGTTGACCCAGCTTAACTTATCCTTGAACACAAAGATCGCCACAGGGACGAGGATGAGCGATGCAATCACATTCGTCAACACGGCGGCGATACCGAGATTCCATCCGGAGCGGTAGACGAGCAGAAAGCCGAACTCGATCCCGACCACGGCAATGGCAAGCAAGAAACTCGCCCAGTTGAGTTTTCTGAGTTCAGCGATGAGTCCGTTTTGAATGGGGAAAAAGAAGAAGCCAATCAACGTGACAACGAAAGCGACCCCGTACGTCACCAACAGAGAAACCGTAAAGTTCACATTGGAGGGTGTGCTTTTGGCAGTAAAGTGATATAGCGCGCTGGACAGGATGGCAAGGCTGATGGAGAAGTAAAACAGAAACATAGGCTTTGTTGTTGATCTCATATTTATTGTAGTTAATGACTTTGCTAACCAAACTTCCTGATCCCGCTCACATCAGATAACACAACCAGTTCACGGATGCTCTTCTTTTTGACGGGGTGCACAAAATCGGGCGCGATATCCATCAGCGGCACCAGCACGAAGCCGCGCTCATGCAGGTGCGGATGCGGAATCGTCAACGCGGGTGAATACAGCACCAGATCATCATAAAAGAGGATGTCAAGGTCAATCAGCCGCGGGCCATTTTGAAATGTGGCTATTCTCCCCAACGCAACCTCGAGCCGTTTCAAATGTTTGAGCAACGGTTCAGGTTTGAGATACGTCTCGACGCGCAGCGCCTGGTTGAGAAACATTTCCTGATCCGCAAACCCCCAGGGCGGGGTCTCGTACACGTCCGATTTCGCTTTCACCTCCATTTGCGGAGGAAGCGACGCAATCGCCTGTTTCAAGTTTGCCAGGCGGTCACCGAGATTCGAGCCAAGTGCGAGATATACAATATGATCATCCAAGTTCATTACTCCATCATCAACTTCATGATTTCATCCTCCAGATTCATCGCCTGCCCCTCTTTATACGCCGATTCATAGGCGGCTTTGCTGAGTTTCTTTTTTCCCTGCGCCAGGGCTTCCTCCAGCGCTTTGACATCCGGCTCCATCAATTTGACCCCATCCGCGTGGATGCGCGATTCAATGAGCGCACAAAACGAAACGGCTTTCTTCGAGTCCTTTTCCGCAAGAGCGCATCTGGCTGTTGCAACCACGCAGGCCAGTTGACCGGGTATATCCCGCAGCCCGCGATTGCCTCTCAGGCTTTCCTGAATCAGGATGCGCGCCCGCGCCAGATTGCCCGCATGGATCGCCGCATAGCCCATCATACGCAGTGGGAAAGGCTGCTGGTATTCATCGCCCATGGTTTGATAGATGGCAAATGCACGTTGTGAGTAATCCTCCGACCTGGCATAATCATCTTGAAGATTATAAAAAATGGCAAGATTGGAAAGCGCCGTGCCCTGCGCGCGGCGATCTCCTACCTTAAGGCTTACATCCAGACAGCGTTCCATATACTCGATGGCCTCGTCATATTTTTTGCTGAAGCGATTGATCGCGCCCAGGTTATGCAAGGCATGGCTGATGCCCCAGGTATCATCCACGCGGCTGGCAATGGCAAGCGCCTCCTCCAGGGTCGAAAGTGCGCCTTCGGAATCCCCTTCTGTATAAAGGATCCATCCCAGGCTGGCAAGCGCGAGATTAAGCAGTTGAGGGTAGTTATCAGCCCAACAGAGAGCAATACATTCTTCAATGGCGGCGCGTGCCTCCGACATCTTGCCCAGACCAAGGGATACTTCGCTCATATAAAAAAGAGCCCCCGCAAGATAGTGGTTGTTATCCAGCGCCCGCGCAAGGTCTATGCTTTGCTGGCACAGTTTATAGGCAGTGGTGTAATCGAACATATATCCCGCGATGCCCCCGGCGCGGTAGAGGATTTTTGCCCTGATCAAATCGTGCGCAGGATCAGAGGCGCGCTGTAGATATGCGTTCAGCCATTCAAACCCTTCGCGGTAGTAACTGCGCCTGATCCAAAAGCGGCTGACCGCGGCAACCAGTCGAAGACCGTCGCTTAGGGAGGCACCCTCGCCCAGACCCCAATCGAGCGCCGCGCGGATGTTGGCATGTTCCTTTTCGACGCCGGCGGTCCATCTGCCTTGACCAGTGTTATAGATCTGTATTTCGGCTTCTTCTGCGAACCCGGCAAAATAAGCCAGATGCCGATTCTTCACCTCGATGTGCTCATCGGCCTGCCCTAATTTCTCGCGTGCAAAGTCTCGGATGGTCTCGAGAAAATAGAAGCGGGTTTCATCGTCCATCCGCTCAATAACAACGAGCGATTTATCCGCCAGTTGGGTGAGCAAATCGAGGACGTCGCCGCGCGCTAGTAACGGATTCTCTTTCGCTTCCGCGTCGCTGCAAACTGCCTCTGCGGACCCGGGCGTCCAGCCATCTGAAAAGATAGACAGGCGGCGCAGGAGGATCCGCTCAGCGTCCGAGAGCAGGTTGTAACTCCACTCGATGGCGTTACGCAAGGTTTGGTGCGATGCCTGGGAATCGCGCGTGCCATGCGCCAGCCAGTCCAGGCGCCGGTCGAATTGGGAAAGCATGGCTTGAGGGGAGAGCATCTTGACCCGCGCCGCGGCCAGCTCAATCGCCAGGGGCAGACCGTCCAGCCTGCGGCAGATTTCAAGCGCCGCGTCCATGTTTTCGGGCGTCAGTTGAAAATCGGGTTGCACTGCCTGGGCGCGCTGAACGAACAACTGGATGGCGGCAAACTCCAACGGGTCTTGCGCCGCGCTGCCCTGCGTCAGTTGCCCTGTCGGCGGCTTCTGCGGAAGCGGCAAAGGCGGAACGGTAAATTCGTTTTCACCGGAGATGCGTAATGCCTCGCGGCTGGTGACCAGCGCCTTGATCTCTGAAACATTGCTCAACAGTTGAAGAATTTGAGGAGCCGCGTCGATGACGTGCTCGAAGTTGTCTATCACCAACAGCAGGTTTTTCTGCCTGAGGGCATTGACCAGGTGCGTCGTAAGCGGCAACTCTGATCTTTCATACACGCCCAGCGCCTCTGCCATCGCAGGCAGGAAGCCCTTTGGCTCACTGGCTGAGGAGAGGTCTACAAAAGTTGCACCGTGCGCGAACATGCCCGCCGCTTCGTTTGCAACGTGGATCGCCAGACGCGTCTTGCCGACGCCAGGGGGACCGATCAGTGTAACCAGCCGCACATCGAAACGCGAAAGGATCTTCGTCACTGAGGCAGTTTCTTTTTCGCGGCCAAGCAAAGGGGTGAGGCTGACGGGAAGCGGACTCAGCGGGGTCTCAAAAATTGTCGGAGCAGTGTCAATTGTCGGGGCGGCAGAGGCGGGAGTCTGAGTCCCTCTGCGGGGCGACATGGTCTTCTCTTCGCTGGTGGCGAGTTTGAGCAGGCACGCCGTCCAGGTTGGTTCATCATCCAAGCCCAACGCAGGGACGAAGCGCGCCATCAGGGTGGCGGAATCGGGGATACGTTCGTTGTTCTCGATGCGGCTCATGTAACTGTAGTGATAGCCAACCTGCAAAGCCAGTTCGCGTTGGGAGAGTTCGGCGCGTTCGCGCAGGTAGCGCATCAACTCGCCGAAATCAAGAAAGGAATCGGGGGAGGCAGTCACCACGGAGTCGGGCATGGGGTGATTGTACATCTCCTAAATGTGGAATGCAACCATTGACCCCTAAAATAGACCTCTTGCGAAAGTCGTTTCGCCACAGAGAACACAGAGAAAATGAGTTTTTCTCAAAGGCCTCAGCGGCTCTGTGGCTAGGCAAGGGATCACTTATGCAAGAGGTCAAATTAATAAGCGGCCCTACGCAGGCATGCTCCCGCAGGGTCTGTGACCCTGCGGTGTAACTCGAATAACACGGCGGTCACATATCATACCCTTCAGGGTAGACCGCCTCAGAGCAATGGTGCGTAAGATGAGTTAATAAACAGTGTGATCTCGCAGCGATGTCACTCCATCGATCTCATCAACTTCATGATCTCATCGTCCAGGGTCATGGACTGCCCCTCTTGATACGCCAATGCATACGCGGTTTTGCCGAGTTTCTTTTTCCCCCGCGCCAGCACTTCCAGCAATGCTTTGGCATCAGGATCCATCAATTTGACTCCATCCGCCTTCATGCGAGCCTCGATCAGCGCGCAAAGCGCGACGGCTTTCTTCGCGTCTTTTTCTGCTAAAGCGCACCTGGCAAAAGCCGCCACGCACGCCAGTTGACCGGGGATGTGCTCCAACCCGCGATTGCCTGTCAAACTTTCCCGAATAAGGACTCGTGCGCGCGGTATGTCACCGGCATGGATGGCAGCGTAGCCCATCATTCGCAGGGGGAAGGGGATTTCCAATTCATCGCCAACCGCGCGAAAAATACGGAGGGCTTGCGCGGCGTACTGCCCGGACCGGGCATAGTCTTCCTGCATGTTCGTCACATTGGAAAGGTTGGAGAGGGCGATCCCTAAATTAATGCGGTCGCCCATCATATCCGCGGCTTCGCGGCATCGCTCAAAATGGGCTTGCGCTTCGGCAAATTTCCCTTCCAGGCGGAACATGTTTCCCAGGGTACGTGATCCATGCACAATAGTCCAATGATCGGAGATGCGCGCGGCGATCCCAAGGCTTTCTTCTAGCATGGCATGTGCCGCGGCATGATCACCCTGTTGATGCAGGACCGCTCCGAGCGAGGCAAGCGATGTATCCAATTGCGCAGGAGCATGGATCTGCCAGCATATTGCCACGCTTTCTTCCAAAACATTCCGGGCAGAGGTCAAGTCATTCAGGTAGAATAGGACTTCCCCCTGATAGTACAAAGCGATCGCAAGTTGAAGTTGGTCGTCCATCTCCCTGCATAGGGCAACGCTTTGCTGGCATAAATAAAGCGCGCGCTGATATTCGCTTCGCCAGTAAAGCAAACGCGCGGACCGATAAAGTAATTTCGCCCTCAAAGACTTGTCTGGGATGTTGTTTATCACGGGTAAAAATGTATTGATTCTCTCCAGCCCCTCGACAAAATGGCTGTGATATATCCAGAACAGGCTGATGGACGCCGCGAGCCGCAAGCCGTTATCATAATTGGCGCCGTCTTTGAGAGACCATTCCAGAGCCAGGCGGATATTATTGTGCTCGTCCTCACAGCTGTTCGCCCAGAGTATTTGATCCGCGCCCTCCAGCTGGGCTTCAGCCTCTTTGGCAAATTCGCAATAATACGCGAGATGACGATTTTGAAATTCGGTCAACTCCCCTGCCTGTTCCAGTTTTTCGCGCGCAAAATCGCGGATGGTTTCGAGAAAATAGAAACGGGTTTCATCCTCCATCTTCTCTATCAAGACGAGCGATTTATCCGCCAGTTGGATGAGCAGATCGAGGACCTCTCCGCGCCGCAGTAACGGATTCTCTTTCGCTTCACGCTCTGCGTCGCCGCAAACTGCCTCTGCGGACCCGGGCGTCCAGCCATCTGAAAAGACAGACAGGCGGCGCATCAATATCCGCTCAGGGTCCGAGAGCAGGTTGTAACTCCACTCCATCGCGTCGCGCAAGGTCTGATGCCATGCCTGTGCATCGCGCGTGCCATGCGCCAGCCAATCCAGGCGCCGGTCGAATTGGGAAAGCATGGCTTGAGGGGAGAGCGTTTTGACCCGCGCCGCAGCCAGCTCAATCGCCAGGGGCAGACCGTCCAGCCTTCGGCAGATTTCAAGCACGGCGTTGATATTTTCGGGCACAAGTTGAAAATCAGGCTGCGAGGCTTGCGCCCGCTGGGCAAATAACTGAATGGCCGCGAAGGTCAGCGGGTTATCAGCCTGCGCATCCTGTGGCAGAGGCAGGGGGCTGACGGTAAATTCGTTTTCGCCGGAGACGCGCAACGCCTCGCGGCTGGTGACCAGCGCCTTGACCTGCGGAACTTTACTGAGAAGTTGGAGAACCTGAGGAGCCGCGTCGATCACATGCTCGAAGTTGTCTATCACCAACAGCAGGTTTTTCTGCCTGAGGGTATTGACCAATTGCGTCATGAGCGGCATATCGGAGGTTTGATATACACCCAGCGAGTCAGCCAGGGCGCGCAGAAAATCTTTTGGTTCGGTGACCTGCTTGAGGTCCACGAATGCCGCGCCATCCGCAAAGGACCCAGCCATCTGTGCGGCGAGGTGAGTAACCAGGCGCGTTTTTCCAACGCCGGGCGGTCCAATAACAGTGACCAGACGCACATCGCTGCGCGTGAGCAGGCTGCTGAGGGCGATCACTTCGCTGTCACGCCCCAGCAGGGGGGTGAGGATCGTTGGGAGGTTACCGGCAGAAAGGTCGAAGATGGGAAGGGCAGTCGGCGGGGCAGCCCGGGCAGGCGAAGGAGGCGCTTTCGCTTCGAACGTCTCAGCCAGTTTGAGCAGGCGGGCTGTCCATTCCGGCTCGTCATCCAGATAAAGCGCTGGCACAAAACGCGACATCAGAGAAGCGGGATCGGGGATGCGCTCGTTTTTCTCGATGCGGCTCATGTAACTGTGGTGATACCCCACCTGTAAAGCCAGTTGACGCTGGGAGAGCTCGGCGCGCTCGCGCAGATAATGCAGTAACTCACCGAACCTTGTAAAACTTTGCGGTGTGATTGCGAGGGTGCGCGCTGACATAGCGGGATTTTACTCCCGTTTACCATGCGGCACGGAATGAGCGGATCATTTTATGGTATCCTTCCACACCAGTATTTGATATTGCCAGAGGAACCGGAATGAATACAGAACAGTTTAAACTCGTGCAGGATTCTTTAGTCCGGGTGCGCCCAATCGCGGACCAGGTTGCCGAAAGTTTTTATGCGCGCCTGTTTGAGATCAGCCCGCACCTGCGAAAACTCTTTATGGGGGATATGAAAAGGCAGGGCGCCATGCTGATGACCAGCCTGGAACTGGCTGTGAGCGGATTGAATAATATGGAAAGCATTCTTTCGTCGGTGCAGGCGCTGGGCGAGCGCCATGATAGTTACGGCGTGAAAGCGGAGTATTACCCGCTCGCAACGGATTCCTTCCTGTGGGCTTTGGAACATCACCTCGGCGACGAATTCACTCCCGCATTGAGGACAGCCTGGGCTAAGGCATTCGACGCGCTGGTGGAAGCAATGATCAGCGCTTCCGGGGGCGACCCCGTCAAATAGGGGAAATTAAGCTGGCTTTCTGATTTGTGGGGAATTGATTTTCTTTCATCAAAACTTTTTAACTCACCTTACGCACCATTAGGCCCCCGGGTGAATTGCGGCGGTCACACTTCGTACCCTTCAGGGTAGACCACCTTTGAGCTTAATATGTCAAGCCAGTGGTCGTTTATCCAAATACTTTTGCGCGGCTTCCAGAAATTCGCGGGCTTGGTTTATAAGGCTTGTTACAAGTTCCGCACCGATGCTTTCATCCACATCGTAATCTCCCGTCACACGAACATCAAAGGCATCTACAAGCCAGCGATGAAATTTTGGGTCGAGTTCCTTTGTCTTTGCAAAATGCAAGCCATACGCGCCAATCACCTGTCCGTGTGTGCTGAACCCCAGATCTTTTTCTGCAAGCAATGCCTCAGCGATATAAAACATTGCATAATAGGCGCGCCCTGCCGCCATTTCTGGTTTATTCATGTCGAGTATGCCCTCGGCGACCTCGATGGCATCCAGGGATCTGTCCAGAAATTTGCGAGTCCGCTCATTCATGCGGGCTGTCCTTCACGATGAATGTTTCTCAACAAAGGCGTATTGGATTGTTTCCATTTTTCTTCCGACATGATAATTCGACTGACAAGAACATCATAGTCGAGAGAAACATTCGAGATGAGTTCGCTTGTTCTTTCGATTTCATCCCAATAATTTTTGTACCTCTTCAGCAAAATCATCACATCCACATCCGAGCCTTGACGGTAATCCCCGCGCGCGTAGGAGCCGTAGAGGTACACGGCTGTCAAATTGCCGCCGTAAATTTGGGCAAGTCCTTCCTTGAGTTCCTTCATCAGTTTCCTGATGCGGGCGGGGATTCTTCTGGGCATGGCTGTATTTTACCCTTGTTTGGAAAATCAAAATGCCTGCCAGGTCCGACCCCTCCGCCCTGGCGGGCACCTCCCCTCGCGTAGCATCCTGTAAGGGCAAATCCGACCCCCCTTCCGTCCCCCCATTTTCCGCGCCCTTCAGCGGAAAATGGGGGGAGACGAGGGGGGTAAAGAGTCAACACCAAGAGTCAACAAATGACAACTTTGTCAACATCCCTTCTGCTACACTGCGGACAGTTCATTCAAGCAGTCCGCGATCGGATTGCAAATTCAAAAAAAGGAGAAAACAAAATGAACAAAAACCAAAACCCCATCATGTTGAAGGTGCGCAAGGGTCTCTACAGCAACCACAACGAGACCACGTTGAAAGTACGCAAGGGTTGGGACAACCACAACGAGACCGCGCTGAAAGTGCGCAAGGGTCTTCACGCCAACCACAGCGAGTCCGCGCTGAAGGTGTGTAAAGGTGGCATCGAAACCGACAACCACAGCGAGTCCGCGTTGAAGGTGCACAAGGGACTCTTCAGCAACCACAACGAGTCCGCGCTGAAAGTGCGCAAGGGCATCACGGCCAACCACAACGAGTCCGCGTTGAAGGTGCGCAAAGGTTGGCAGAACCACAACGAAACCGCGCTGAAGGTGCGCAAAGGGCTTCTGCTGAGGAGCACTCTCTTGACGCTGGCTCTGGTCTTGGGAGCCAATGCCTGGTTGCATACTTCCCAACTTGGGATGCAAGTTCCCGATGCCCCGGACGCAACCATTACGGCAGGTTCTGACCTAGTTCCCGACGCGCCGGACATAGTTCCCGACGCGCCAGACACAGTTCCCGACGGAACAGAGTAGGCCACGTTGAGGGTGAAATGAAGTCGCCCGCCATCAAAGACTCAGGAAGACGTTTTCAAAGGACGTCTTCCTGAGCCCTTCGCATCGCATCGGAGAATGTTCTTTAGCAATTATGGATTTATTTTTTACATGTCATTTCGACCCCCTCCGTCCCGCGAGGCGGGCACCTCCCCCAAATCCGACCCCCCTTCCGTCCCCCCATTTTCCGCTGAAGTGCGCGGAAAATGGGGGGAGACGAGGGGTCAAAGAGTCAACACCAAGAGTCAACAAATCGCAACTTTGTCAGTATTTGTTCTGCTACACTGCGAACAGTTCAACCCGTTATTGCGGACGAAGTATCCGCCAGAAAAAAGGAGAAAAAAATGAACGAACGACAGATCGAACTTGTCCAGGAATCTTTTGAATGGGTGCGCCCGATCGCCGACCAGGCTTCCGAGACCTTTTACAGCCGCTTATTCGAGATCGCCCCTCATCTCAAGCCGATGTTCAAAGGCGACATGAGAAAACAAGGCGCGATGCTCATGAGCACACTGGGACTCGCCGTGGGCAGTCTCAACAACCTCGAGACCATCCTGCCGGCTGTGCGGTCGCTCGGAAAACGCCACGCCGGTTACGGCGTCACCGCCGAACAATACCAGCCGGTGGCGGAAGCCTTCCTGTGGACCCTTGATTTTTACCTGGGCGAGGCATTCACACCGGAATTGAAGGACGCCTGGGTGGCCGCCTACATGACGCTGGCTGGCGCCATGATCGCCGCCGCTGAAGAGGAAGCAGTCCCTGCCTAAGTCACTTTACACAAAACGTCCCGAAGGTTCCTTGAAAAGCCTTGTTGAGCCGTTCAAACCCTTCGGGACGGTGCGTGAGGTCCCTGCCTAAGCCATTTTCGGTTGCTCCCTGCGCCGCCCTTTTGCCTCCATTTCTGGTTTGTTGACTCAATTTTGTCAACAAATGAGTCAACATTTTGTCAATTAATGTCACCATTGTCAACACTCCTTTTGCTACACTGGGCACAGTTCAATCAAACAGCAGTCCGCGATCGGACTGCAAAGTTCAAAAGGAGAACAAAATGAACAAAAACCAAACCCCCATCACGTTGAAGGTACGCAAGGCTCTCAGCGAAAACCACAACGAGTCCGCGTTGAAGGTGCGCAAAGCCCTCGAGCCCAACCACAACGAGTCCGCGCTCAAGGTGCGCAAGGCTGTCAGTCCTAACCACAACGAGTCCGCGCTGAAGGTGCGCAAGGCTCTCGCAAGCAACCACAACGAGTCCGCGCTGAGGGTTAAATAAAGACAGCCGCTTTAAACTCAGGAAGACGTTTTCAAAGGATGTCTTCCTGAGCCTTTGGGAGATGTTCTTTAGCAATTATGAATTAATTTTTTATGTCATTGCGAGCCTTCAGGAAGCAATCTCTCTGCCAAATTGGGGATTGCTTCGCTCCCATGGTCTCGATACGCCCGAAGAACACGGCTACTCGACCAGCGGTCGCTCGCAATGACGAATAACAAGGAGATCGCCATGTATACGGAAATCGAACGTGCAGTTGAATTTTATAACAAAGCCAGCATGGCCGAAGAACAAGGCGGGAGGGTTCTGGCTGAGGTGTACTACCTGAAGAGTTGGGCTTTGTTCGAGCAGGCGGGCGGCGCGCATTATGTGGATGCCGCCAATGTTTTGAATGCCCTCGCGTTTTCGCGCGAAGCGCGCGGCGATCATGACGATGCGCTGCGCTCCGCGAAAGAATCCGCGAAGATCATGGAGACGCACGGCGCGCAATTCACCAGCCGTGAAGCAGACGAAATCCGTTTGCAGGCATGGGGCCTCATTGGGAACATTTATCGTCACATGGCGCGTTATGCCGAAGCGGAGCAAATCCTCCAGCACGCCTTCGATTACGCAATTGAAAAATTCGGCGATGCGGGTGAAGAAACCTGCTCGGCGCGCAATCATCTTGGCATCCTTTATAAATATACTGGCGAGGTCGATAAAGCGGAGAAACTTTATCGCGAGGCGTTAGCCGGTTTGATCTCACAGTTCGGCGAAGAGAACTCTTTTGTTGCCACCATTTATCACAACCTGGGCGGGCTGGCGCACGCGCGCGGCGACTTTGCCGCCGGCGAACCGTATGCGCGCAAGGCGTGGGAGATCCGACGCAGGCTGTTAGGCGAGGATCACCCGTCCACGCTGGCAGATGCGGCCGCCTATGCGGGCGTGCTGGATGGGCTGGAGCGCTACGACGAATCCGAACCTATTTACGTGCACGCGCTGGAAGTCTTTGAAAAAATTTATGGGCCCGAGCATTATGAAGTCGTCGTCAATTTGAACAATCTTGCCAACGTCCGCTTTCAACGCGGCGATCACAGGGAATCAGAAATACTCTTCAAACGCGCGCTGGCGATCAAGGAAAAGATCCTCGGCGCGGAACACCCCGATACGGCGCTGACCGCCAACAATCTCGGCGTGTTACTGCAATCGCAGGGCCGCCTCGAGGAGGCGCGCTCGTTCTTCACCCGCGCGCTGGATGTGTTCAAGACCCAACTTGGAAGCGATCATCCCAAAACGCTGATGGCGCGTGAGAATCTCGCGCTGGCGGTATAAGGTCAACATCGGTGGTCGAGTAGTCCCGCGCGCTCGGTGCGCGGGATGTACCGAGACCACCATGTAAGCAAAGAAACTTTTGTTATTCGATTACTTTTGAAACCTGTTGGTTTCGACACCTGCTCTGCACCGAAGGCAATGCGGTGCAAGTGTACGGGCTCGGGTCTCGATACGCCCGACGAGCACGGGCTACTCGACCATCGAGCCCTACTCAACCAACGGAGTAACCCTGAAAACTGGAGCGTTACATGTCACTCTTCCGTTCACTCAAACATCGTTCCTTCGCCCTGCTCTGGATGGGGCAGACCCTCTCACGCCTGGGCGACTTCGTCTACGAGATCGCGCTGGCATGGTGGGTGCTGGAAGAGACCGGCTCCGCTGAGACGATGGGGCTGGTCCTGGTCTGCTCGATCACGCCCTCCCTGATCTTTCTGCTTATCGGCGGCGTGGCAGTGGACCGCTTCCCGCGCATTGCGCTCATGCTATTTTCGGACGTGGGGCGCGGCATCGCGGCGTTGGTCGTCGCGGCGCTGGCGTTCACAGGTCAATTGCAGGTATGGCACGTCTTTGGCATCAGTCTCTTCTTCGGCTTTGTGATGGCGTTCTTTCAGCCCGCCTATTCAGCCATCGTCCCGCAGATTGTGCCAACGGAAGATCTGCCCAGCGCCAACGCGCTGACCAGCATCAGCGCGAACCTCGGGCGTGTGGGAGGTCCCGCTCTCGGCGCGGCAATTGTCGGCTTCGCGGGAACGTCCACCGCGTTCACGATCAACGCCGCGTCGTTCCTCGTCTCGTCCGCCTTCCTGGTCCCTCTGCTGTTTGCGCGCATCCCGCGCCCGATCCGTAACAAAGAGAGCCATGCATTAATGGAATTACGCCAGGGCTTTTCAACGGTGCTTGCCGCGCCCTGGCTGTGGGTCAGCATCATCGTCTTTTCATTGATCAACGTCACACTGATTGGACCGTATTATGTCGCCATGCCGTTCCTCGTCAGTGATTTTATGAAAGCGGATGTGAACCGACTCGGTCTGTTGTATTCGATCTTCCCCATCGGGTATGTGATCGGCGGCGCGTGGCTGGGGCGCTATCAGAAACTGCCGCGGCGCGGCGTGTTGATGTATGTCACGCTTGCCCTTGCCGCGATCATGCTCGGTCTGTATGGCTTTCACGTGCCGCTGTGGATTCTGATCGCCGCCGCGCTGATCAACGGCATTGCCCTGCAATTCGGCGCGCTCGCATGGACGCACCTGCTTCAGGAGAAAATCCCCAATGAGCAGTTGGGCCGCGTCTCGAGCATTGACTCGATGGGGTCAATCAGCCTGATGCCGGTCGGCATGGCGCTCGCAGGCTGGGCTACGGCGGCTTTTGGGCCCGCGCTGGTCTTTATTGCGGGCGGCGCGCTGACCGCGCTGGCAGGTATGGGCGCGATTTTGCATCCCGCCATCCGTGAATTGGATTGAAAGAGGAACATTCTATGCAAGAAGCACTTTGGTTACTTTCGGAGTTTACAAAAAATGATATTACCTGGATTCTGGATCAAGGAACAGAACAGCAAGTTATTACCGATACATTGATCATCCATGAAGGTGATGATCCGGCGGCCATTATTATCGTGCTGGAGGGGCTGGTCGGTGTTGAGATAGCCGCAGTAAGCGATCAACTGATTGCCAAGCTTGGTCCAGGTGAACTATTAGGTGAAATTTCCTTTATCGAAGGTCGTCCTGCAGCGGCGACCATCAAGGCACTGGAAAACAGCCTGCTGTTAGTGCTGCCTCGGCAGATATTGGAAGCAAAGCTGGAGCTGGATGCGGACTTTGCTGCTCGTTTTTATCGAGCCTGTACAATCATATCGTCCCGCCGATTGCGTGAACGCGTGGCGGTGATCTGTCAGCAATTTAAGGATGATTCATCCCAGACAGGTGTGCTCACCGATGTTTGGTCGCGAATGTCCGCAGTTACTGAGTCCTTTAAGGAAATGCTCAAACGGGCGGATAAAGAAGCGCTTCGGAATCATGATCAGGTACCTGCTTCCCTTTGTGATGAGATCGAGCAAGGCTTTCAGCAATTCGTCCTTAACATCAACGAGCAGATTGGCGATGGAGCATCCTCTGATGCCGGTCTGAGCGAATCGATTCGTCAGGAAATCGGTGCCCGTCTGCAACGGGAAGTACTGCCATATCTTTTGCTCACGCGTACAGCGGAACGAATGTACGCCAAGCCGCGCGGCTATGCCGGTGATTTTTTGACCATTGATTGGATTTACCAGAACAACCCGCAGGGGGTGGGGCGCCTGGGATCATTGCTGGACCGCTGTTTTCTGAACCTGCAGGCGGGGCAGGCCGTGCGTAATCGCCGCGGGTTGTTAGCCGAGCATATCCACACTGCATTGGAGCAGGCTTCCGGACGGACTGCACAGATCACCAGCCTGGCTTGTGGTCCCGCTGCCGAGGTCTTTGACGTGTTCGAAACGCTTGATGATCCGACTCGGCTTCGGGCGACGCTCATTGACATCGACCTACAAGCACTTGCGTTCGTGAGTGATAAGAGCGACCGCTTTAACCTGCGCCGCCAGATGGAATTGGTCAACGGCAACCTTGTCTATCTCGCTACCGGACGGCAGCAGCTAAAACTTTGCCCTCAAGATCTCGTCTACAGCATCGGGTTGATTGATTATTTCAGCGATAAATTCGTCATCCTGCTTCTGAATTATGTCCATGGCTTGTTACGTCCCGGCGGCAAGGTTGTGCTTGGCAACATCCACCCGAAGAATCCAAACAAGGCGCTGATGGATCACATCCTGGACTGGAAATTGATTCATCGCTCCGAAGGCGATATGAACCGATTGTTCATGGCATCTAACTTCGCTCAACCCTGTACGGATATACGTTTTGAGCAAGCAGGTGTGAATCTGTTTGCGGAATGTATAAGGCGGGAATAGTGGCCATGTTGCATCCCCCTATTCGAGAGTTGGATTGAGTGAAAGTCCTAAGAAATTTTTGCCACTGATTTCACTGATTTTCACTGAATAATTTTTTTTAGAAAAATCCGTGCCAGTCTGTGTAACTTGTGCTGACGGTTCGTCTGTCGCTCACCGTGTCGAAGTATCCGTGGCAAAGAAACATTACCTGGGGATCGGGTGTTCGTCATAATGCGCGACCACATCGTCCTTGAGCCAGCCTTCGATATCTTCGTTCAGGAAGGCATCGTCGGGTAAATCGGCTGTCAGGTCAAGCAACGCGAGTCGCACCGACTCGTAATGCTTGAACAAATCCGCATCCGACCACGTGGAATACTTTTTCGTCAACTCGATGTTGAACGCGTCCGTGTCGCGGCTTTGCCATGTGAAACCCGGCGTATTGAGAATGCCAGAAATAATCCGCGCGCCCTCCTCCCACCAGCCGATCACATGCGCGACCAGGTCATGGAACGACCCCAGCCCCTGATTCGATAAAAATTCCTTTTTCTTTTCCTCATCGAGTTTGTTGAATTCCTCGATGTACTCCGCCCACTCATTCTCCAGCGTATCCATCACGATAAAGCGACTCGATGCGACGAGATGCTCGCGCGCGTGATGGATGAAAATTCCATCCGCCCATGACCGCACGCGGCGATTTTCGAAAGCCGCCTCATTCATCGCCCTCAGGTCTGCTTCCGTTTTCTGACGCGTTTCCTCAAACCGATTCACGAACGCGGCTTCGTCCCACGATCTGTACTGTTCCACTGCCTGCGCGTTGAACGCATCGAAATCATATTTCCTGCGCTCGAACTCGCGTCCCTCCGCAATTGCAGTGATGATCCCCATGCCCTCGTCCCACCACGCAAGGATGTGAGCCAGCATATCGCGAAATTGTTCATACCCCATCACTTTGACGCGCTTCTCCTGCTCCGCTTTGGGCAGGCGTTGAAAGCGCTCGACGTAGGTTCCCCATTCGAGGTTGATATAATCCAGCGTGCGTTGTTTGGTGATGGGCATGAATTATCTCTCCAAAAATGACGGTCACTTATTTTACCCCATCCAATTCCCGTGTAAAATTCAAAAGCCATTCCGGCATCTGAGGAGATTCCATGAGCGAAGTCGCGGGCATCCCTGGCTACACCAAGGACGAAATCATCCACCAGGTGGAACTCAACCTGTGGGAGACCTGGTCCAATTTCAGGAGCGTTCTTTGCGTCGCAATAATGCGGAATCTTATCCCATGATGAGAGTATTTCCTTTATAATTTCGTCGATTCAAAAAAACCGAGCGCCTGTTTTCGGAGGTGATTTATGGGTACTGTAGTTGTCGAAACTTTTATTGCCCGTCCACCCGATGTGGTTTTCGAGTATCTGCGTGATTATTCGAACGAAGCGAGGTGGCAATCGCAGAATGTTTCGCAGGCAATTGTCGAACCGCCAGGACCTGCGAAAGTCGGCACCAAAGTTCACAAGATTCGGCGGACACCGGGCGGCGAACAACGATTCACCATCGAAATTGTCGAAATGGACGAAAAGGCGCGTCGCTGGGCAGACCTCACCATCACCGGATCATTTCGCGGTACAAAAGGTTCATGGCAGGTCACTCCTGAGAATGGTGGGTCGAAAGTGAGGCTTGTTGCAGAAATGAAAGCAACAGGGTTATGGCGTGTGCTTCTCCCGCTCATTGACAGCACCGCTCGCAAGGATCTTCCTGTTGAGTTTGCAAATCTCAAAAAGGTGCTTGAATCCTCGTGATGAGCGAAGTTGCAGGCGTCCCCGGATACACAAAAGACGAAATCATCCATCAGGTGGAACTCAACCTGTGGGAGACCTGGTCCAACTTCGGGCGCGGACCCGAGTGTACCCTGCACGATGAAGGTGACGCCCTGTGGTTCGAGACTCCGATTCCCATCATCCCCTATAACACAGTGCTGAAATTTCAAGTGGAACAGGATGTGGATCAGCGAATCGACGCCCTGATTCGGGGCTACGAAATGAGAAATGTTGTCCCGTTATGGATTGTGCATTCAACATCCACGCCAGGCAACCTGGCCGAAAGATTGCAAAAACGCGGCTTCCAGGAGATCGAGCTTGTACCAGGCATGACACGCTTGCTCGAAAATCTGCCCGAACCGCCGCCACTTCCGGAAGGCGTGGAAGTCCGCGAAGCTCGTGAGGAACATGACCTCAGCGAACTATATGGTTTTGCCGCGTGGCGATGGGGTGTCCCGGAAGAGTTTCGTCCTCAACTGGGAAAGATGATCAAACAATTCAATATTGGCGAACGCGGTTCGAACACTCGTTTTTGGATGGCATGGAAGGACGGCGCGGCCATCTCGAAAATCGGCTTGTATAACGGCTCGGGTTCCGCGGGTATCTATGCCGTGGCTACCAAACCCGAAGCGCGCGGCATGGGCCTTGCCAGCATCCTGATGAACACCGCTATGCAAGCCGCAAAAGACATGGGGCAAAAACTGTGCGTGCTCGATTCCTCACCGCTGGCAGAAAAACTTTACGAACGTCTCGGGTTCATTCGTGTTGCGTCGATTCCCTTATATTCCACCATTCCAGGCGTGGTATGAGTTGAAGTTACTTCACGGTACGCGCGATATTCACAAAATCCGCGAACAGACCATATGCTGTTTCTTCGGGTCCGCCCTTCATGCCTTCGCGTTCAGAGATAGTCACTGAATAATCGGGCAAGAAGACAGTACTTGTATGTGGCTGCATGCAATTCAAGCAGCCAGACAGAGTCGCCAATAATTAATCTTCCTTTGCTGATAAAATCCGCACAATGTTACCAATCAACTTCAATTTTCACAGAGGTTCAGATTATCTTTTTCATGTCATCCTGCCTATTGTGGCAGTGTGCCTGCCTCCCTTATTCATATCCCTGAACTTATCGATTATGCCCCTTATTACCATAACAATCGAAAGATTATTCACTACATTCGGTTTTTGTATGTGGTGTGTGTTACTCATCGTTGCTTATCGCGAGATCAGAGCCCGCCCGGGGATTTCCATAGAAGAAGGGGTCGTGGTTCTACTCCCCCTCCTCACCAGTTTCTTCTTTCTTGTTTTGATCGTCGAATACGTTGGAAAATCATGGGATTATGAAAATTATGAGGATGCGATACGTGCGGTAATCTTGCGCGAAAATCCATACAACAACCCTCATTACTTATATCCACCCTTCTTTGCGCAGTCTATGGCTGGGATCTATCGGATAGGCGAAAAATTGTTTGACAATGAAGGACTAAATTTATGGTTATTTGTGTTCTATATTCATCAATGTGCACAATTCTTTCTAATTAATCTGGCATATCAACTATCCAGCCGCTTCGGATCCTATATTGGATTATCTGATATGCAAAACAAAATAATTGTGACTGCTTTGTTTCTGTTTAATTTTCCTTTGATCAGAACGTTGCACTTGAATCAGGTAAATTTGTATATTCTCGACGCGGCACTAATTGCGCTATTAACACTAAACAAGTTCCCATACGCGAGCGGGGCTGCTGTCATGTTCGGCGGGTTGATAAAACTCTACCCTTTTATTATCGGTGTTCCACTTGTACTAATGAGAAAATGGAAAGCAGTGTTTGGCGCCTTAATCAGTGGAATAGTCGTGGTTTTGCTGCAGACCAATTTTGGGAGAGATCTTTCTTTATGGAAGCAATTTATCTTATTCCTTATTTCGTTCCCTGTTGATAGGGAAAGTTCATTATGGATCAGGAATACAACCCTGATAAGTCTTGCGCGCAATCTTTCCCACTTTACAGGAATGTCCGAATCCATGATTCAGCCTTTATTTATCACCGCCATGTTGGTTGTACTGGTTTGGATTGCAATCCGCTTCTATAAACGCGAGAAAATATACCCAACTCTTACGCCTGGAATCTTAGCTGAGACGTACCGAAACTCTGGAAACCTGATTGACTTTACCGGTCTCGCACTTCTGATAACACCATCTGCATGGGATCATCACTTTGTTATTGCATTGCCTTTGGCATTATGGGCCGTTGCCCTTCGCAGGTATGAAATGTCAGTAGGCAGGCGTGTGGATGGATGGGTGGGTGTTGCGATCGTTTGTATCTTCATACTCCCTCCCTTCGATATTTTTCCTTTGAGTTATCTGCGCATGTTCGGCGTAATAGCCCTGTTGATATTTACATCTCCAGATGTTCCCTTGAAATCATCCAGTTAAATTGTTAGGGGCAACAACCAAGCAAATATTCTTGGATTTCCCTGTACCAAACTTCATAACTACTCACGCCTAAATACATTCACAAAATCCGCGAACAGACCATACGCAGTCTCTTCGGGTCCACCCTTCATGCCTTCGCGTTCAGAAACAATGACGGAGTAATCGGGCAATACATCTGTCCGAAACGTCAATCCGGTAGATGAACCCATCATGCCGTACAAAGGGGATGATGAATCGACAAGCTCAGGCGCCACGCGTGCTTTGACGCGATTCCCATCGCGCACTGCGGACGCGACCAGTTTCCAGCGCTTCTTCTCAGCCTTCGCCTGCTCCACCATCGCGGAGGTGATCTCCCGAATACCTTTTCTCTCCACATCCTGCGGCTTGAGCGGGGAATCCATCAGCACCGTCGCCAACGCGGACACTTTGATCGCCGCGTCCCAGCCGTCCACATCGCCGGAGGGGTCGGTTTCCGCGACACCAACGCTTTGACAATACTTCACCGCATCCTCGAACGACTCGCCTTCCTCCATTCTCGAAAGGATGATGTTCGTCGTCGCGTTGATGATTCCTTTGAATGAAATCAACTCGGCAAGAGGCATATTTTCACGGAATGTGGAAAACAAAGGCGAACCTCCCAGAGTGATCGCCTCGAATAGAAACTTGCTGTTCTTCGATTTCGCCAGCGCGGTCAACTCACGATAGCCGTGAACGACCGTGCCTTTGTTGGCGGTAATCGCGTGCATCCCCGCGTTCAGCGCGGCTTTTACGTGATCAATGGCGGGCTGACCCGTCTCGTAGTTTACGGGGGAATTCTCGAACATCATGTCGGCTTGGGAGTGTTGGATAACCCCAAGTGAATCGGTAATTGGTAATTTACTGAGTGGTCTAATAGATTGTTTGGCTTCAACAAGATCGAGTGCTTCTTGAATATCCAATCCGTCCGGGTTGGCTGCGAATCCATGACGTCCCGTCGCGATGCCTGTGACAGAATAGGTGATGCCGTATTTTGATTCGAGCAGTCCGCGTTTGCGTTCGAGCAGGCGAATCAATGAACGCGCGACATTGCCAAATCCGATGAAGCAGAGGTTGTAGTGCATGTGGGGTCTCCTGTTTTCCGTCATTGCGAGGAGGGTTGAGGCGCGACAGCGCCGAAATCCCGACGAAGCAATCCCCTCGTCGTGTTGGAGATTGCTTCGTCACAAAGAGCAAGAACGCTCCTCGTAATGACATGGTTAGAGTGGCGGCCAGGGCATGGCGCGGCGGTCGCGCGGCTGGCGGGGAAAAGTTCCTCTTTTGAGAATCGATTCCGCGCGGGCGCACAGGGCGGAGATTTCGCGCGGGCTGAGATACGGCTCAAGGTCAGCGAGCAGGCTGGGGCTGAGAGCGAGGCGGGCAAGTAAGTCCTCTGGAATTTTTTGCCCAGCGAAATCCCACAATACGGTGCGAAGTTTATCGTCTTCGTGAAAACATATCCCGTGATCAATTGCCCAGAGTTTGCGCGTCCCCAAAGGGGATGATATGTCGTTCTCGAAAAACACGTGACCGCCCTTGCGATCCGCATTGTTGACGAGCAGGTCGAACAACACGACGGGCTGGAGAAGTTGTTTATCTTCTTCTGAAAAATTGAAATAGTGATATTCAGGATCGTATTCGATGAATTGCTGAATCGAACCCGCGCCGTAGGGACCGTCGCCGCGCAGTGCGGTGAACGGGACGAAACAAAAGCCGAGCGCCTCGCTGACGAGATACGCGGCAACTTCGCGCAGGGCAAGTGTGCTTTCGGGAAAGTCCCACAACGGCTGTTCGCCCTTGCTCGGTTTGTACACAGCGGGATAGGTTTTGTCTTGATATTTCACGTCAACGAGGAGGGTGTAGTTCGAGCCAAGCATGAACTGACCCTTGAGCTCAAGGTCGCCATGTTGGAGGGCTTGTTGAAGTTGAGGAGTTGATTGGCTCATCAGAAATTTGCCACTGAGTCACGGAGGCACGGAGATTTTCTTATTCCCAGTGACTCAGCGTCTCTGTGGCAAAACATTAATGCAAATGCCCGTTCTTCTTGGGGCAGAAATGACCCTCCGGTTCCATGGGCTGTCCGCATTGCGGGCAGATCGGTCGCCCGCGTGAAGTGACTTCCACACCCCAGCGCGCCAGCATCCGCACCTGAGTCCGTGTTGCCCAAAAGCGGACTACTGCCGCGGTCTCAGGATCGTCTTCCTCGGTCAATATTTCCTTGGCGAACAACACAATCATGTCGCGATCCTTATCATAGCCAAGCCCGATCTCACCGACGCGAAAGAGCGGGTCTACGGGAGGATTGATGCGCATCACTTCCTCCACATAGTCGCCCGAAGCCTCAGGGATATTCGGATTCTGTGCGTTGATCTGCGAAAGGAACTGCTCCACGCCAATCGCGAGCGAGTGCAACTGCGCCTTCTCGATGATCACGGTGATTGTGCGCTGGTCCTGATACGCCTGAATGTAAAAAACCCGCTGACCCGGGTTGCCGATGGCGTCAGCGGTGATATGGTCACAGGGATCAACATCAATTTCAAATCGCGGCATGAGGCGAGTATACCATTTAGCCACAGAGACCACAGAGTTCATTGAGTTCTCTCTCTCAGAGTCTCTGTGCACTCTGTGGCAAAGTGGGAGTTATAATACCCCAATCATTCAAAGGAGTCGCCATGTACGATAAAAAGAAACTCGATGAATTGAAGAACTCGCTCGAAACGTGGGAGGAGACCAGCCTGAGCAAGGCGCTCGCGTCACTGCCCGAACGCGCCGACGAATTCATCACAACCTCCTCCGAACCGATCAACCGACTCTACACCCCGCTCGATGTGGCGGATAACGACTACGCCTCCTCTCTTGGACTTCCGGGTGAGTACCCCTTCACGCGCGGAGTCCACCCGACGCTTCACCGCTCCAAACTCTGGACGATGCGCATGTTCGCGGGCTTCGGCACCGCGGAAGAAACAAACGCGCGCTTTAAATATTTACTCGAGCAGGGACAAACAGGTTTATCGGTTGCATTCGATCTGGCAACGCTGATGGGTTATGACACCGACCAGCCCGAAGCATTGGGCGAGTTTGGCAAGTGCGGTGTGGCAGTTTCCTCATTGAAGGACATGGAGATTCTGTTCGATGGAATTCCGTTCGATAAAGTGTCCACGAGCATGACAATCAACTCACCTGCCGCGATCACCTGGGCAATGTACCTCGCCGCCGCGGAGAATCGCGGCGTTCAACTTGACCAGTTGCGCGGTACGATTCAAAACGACATCCTGAAAGAGTTCATCGCGCAAAAGGAATTTATCTTCCCGCCCGAACCTTCCATGCGACTCGTTGTGGACACGATGGAGTTCGGCGCGCAGCAAGTCCCGCAATGGAACACAATCTCCATCTCTGGTTATCACATCCGTGAAGCGGGCTCCACTGCTGCACAGGAACTGGCATTCACCCTCGGCGATGGACTCGAATACGTTCGCTGGGGCATCGCGCGCGGCATGGATGTGGACGACTTCGCGCCGCGCCTCTCCTTCTTCTTCAACGCGCACAATGACTTCTTTGAAGAGATCGCAAAATACCGCGCTGCGCGTCGCATCTGGGCGCGCGAGATGAAGGAAACATTCAAGGCAAAGAATCCACGCTCGTGGTTGTGCCGCTTCCATACGCAGACCGCCGGAGTCAGTTTGACTGCGCAACAGCCTGAAAATAATGTTGTGCGCGTTGCCATCCAGGCTCTTGCCGCGGTGTTGGGTGGAACTCAATCCCTACACACAAACTCTTTAGATGAAGCGCTCGCTCTTCCATCTGAACATGCAGTGACGATTGCTCTGCGTACACAACAGATCATTGCGGAAGAATCAGGCGTGACGAACACGGTTGATCCGCTTGGCGGTAGTTTCTTCGTCGAGGCGCTGACAGATCGAATGGAGGAAGAAGCGTACGATTACTTCCGGCGCGTCGAAGAGTTGGGTGGAGTCATCCCTGCCATTGAAAAAGGATTCTTCCAAAGCGAAATCTCGGACGCGGCGTACCGCTATCAGCGTGAGATTGATCAGGGCATCAGAAAAATTGTCGGTGTGAACGCGTACGCCGAAAAGAAACCGCTCACGATCCCCATCCTCGAGATGGACCCGCAAGGTTATCAAAGACAGGTGAAGCGTCTGGAAGAGTTGAGAAAGACGCGTGACAATGGGAGAGTCGGTCAAACATTGGATCGTCTGCGCATCGCACTGGAAGGTACAGAGAACACCATGCCGCACATTATGGAAGCCGTCCACGCGTACGCGACGCTCGGCGAGATTATCCAAGTGATGAAGGAAACATTCGGGGTATACGAAGAACCGACGATGATTTAGAAGTTCCAAGTCGCAGGTTCCATGTTCCAGGAAATAAAAACAAAGACGTTGCAAACCAGCAATGTCTTTGTTTTACCTGACACCAGATGCTTGAAACCTAACACCGTTACCGCGCCAGCATCTTTGCCATTTCATAATAATCCAGCGCGGTGGTGCGCAAATTACTCGCCACCTCGCCAAGTGGAACGGAAGTTGTGTTCATACCCTTCATACCAATCATAATATCGCTTTGTCCGCCCAGTAATGTCTCCACGGCTTTGCTTCCCATACTTGCCGCGATCAGCCTGTCCAACGCGGTAGGGCGGCCCCCGCGCTGAATGTGACCAAGGATCGTCACGCGCGTTTTGAATCCCACATCCATTTCGTCAATGATGCGCGCCAGGTCTGTCGTGCGGATGTTCGCTCCCTCCGCGACAATGATGATCGCGTGAGTCTTGCCGCGGCGATAGGCATCCTCCACCAACTGCGCGATCTCCTCCACGGTAACCGGCACCTCAGGCATCAACACAATTTCAGCGCCGCAAACTATTCCCGCCATTACAGCGAGATAGCCTGAGTTGCGTCCCATCGTTTCGATCAAAAACGCGCGGCTGTGTGAAGAAGCCGTATCGCGCAATTTATCCACAGCCTCCATGATCGTGTTGAGGGCGGTGTCCACGCCAATAGACATGTCACTGCCCCAAATATCGTTATCAATGCTGGCAGGGATGCCAACGACTTTAATCCCCTGCTGGGTCAACGCATGCGCGCCGCGCAACGACCCGTCGCCGCCGATCACGACCAACCCATCAATGCCCGCTTCATTCATATGGCGTATCGCTTCACGCTGACCTTTGGCTTCCTCAAATCGTTCACTGCGCCGCGTTTGAAGGATCGTCCCGCCGCGTTGCAAAATACCGCCCACGTCGCGCGCGCCCATTGGGCGGAACTCGCCATTTACTAATCCTTCAAAACCGTTTGCAATGCCGATCACTCTGGCATTGCTCGCCATCGCCGTCCGCACCACCGCACGGATGGCGGCATTCATCCCGGGCGCGTCTCCGCCTGAGGTGAGCACCCCCAATGTAAAGTTTCCTATGCTGGTCATGCCTGCGCGTCTCTCTTGATTTGAAATGAATCGAAATCCCGCGCTACCACCGTATTCGGGAAAATGGCCTGGGCTTCTTTTAACACATCCTTCGCGCGATACCTGCGTGAGATATGAGTAAGGATCAACTTCTTAACTCCCGCTTTTATCGCCAGTTCCGCACCCTGACGCGCTGTTAAATGCGAGAACTGACTCGCCATTTCAGCCTCTTCATCTAAATAAGTGGACTCAATTACAAGCGCGTCCGCGTCTTTGCAGACCTCGAGCAGGTTCTCTGTTTTACCCGCGTCCCCCACCACGACAAGTTTCACACCCTTTTGAAGCGGACCAAGCACATCGTCCGGCTTGACGCGCTTTCCATCGCGTAGCGTTATTTCTTTTCCAGCGACCAGGTCGCGGCGTTCGGGCCCGAACGGGACTCCGAGTTCATCGGCTTTGTTCGGCAAAAACGGACGGCGCGCCCTGCTCTCGAAAACATATCCCAAGCAATCCGGTCCGCGATGCGAAACGGGGAATGCCGTGATAGTGAAATCATCCGTTTCAAAAATAATGCCCGGCTTGATCTCAGTCAATCGCAGGGGCATGGGGGGCTGTTTGCCGCGCAGGACGACACCATACAATAGATCGTGCACACGGTCTAATGTGGAACGCCCGCCATAAATTTCGAGTTCATCAATCGCCTCCCATCGCAGCAACGTGCTGAGCAAACCGCCCAGCCCGAGGATGTGATCGAGGTGACCATGCGTGAGCAAAATGCGTGAGAGATTTTTGAATCCCAAACCCGATTGCAAAATCTGTCGCTGCGTGCCCTCGCCGCAATCAATCAGAAAACGATATTCATCGTGTTTGACGACCTGCGCAGAAAGCCCGCGCTGCGCAGAAGGGGCAGAGGCAGAGGTACCAAGAAAAAGTATTTCGAACAAGGTGAATCCTTATATAGCAAGTTGCCACGGAGATTCTGAGAAAGGGATTGATAAACTCAATGTTCTCTGTAGGCTTATTATCCCCTTGTGGGACTGTGGCGGATCTTTTATTGCTATGTTTTCATAATTGTACCCCAAAAGAAAAACAGACCATTTGTGCTATACTACGAAAAATGCCTCTCAAAATTCCATTCACTTCATCCAAATCAAACGCGAAACCGAAAGGCAGGGCGTTAACGCCTTCGCGCCCGCGCGGAAAGGATACGTCAAAAGCGATTCCTAAAAGAGGAAAATCTTCGCCTCGTGCAGCGCCGGAGCCTGTTTCTGTTTCCTGGTGGGACTCTCTCTCCGCCGAACGCAAGCTCGATGTGGTCGGCGCGGTCATGGCTGTAGTAGGCTTGCTCACTGGGCTGATTCTTTTTTCTGCGCAACGCAGCGCTCTCACCGGAAGCATGGTGAACATCCTCAGCCGCATCCTCGGCTGGGGAATTTACATCCTGCCGGTTGGGTTGATCTTGATGGGATCGTGGCTGATTCTGCGCCGCATCGAAAAGCTCCCTCCCCTTTCGCTCGAGCGCGCCTTCGGGATTGTTTTACTTTTCTTCTGGCTGCTGGTAACCATGCACTCCATTGTTGCTCCGGTCGAATTGGCAGAACAAGCCGCGCTGGATGGCTGGGGCGGCGGATACATAGGCAGTCTCTTTGAACGAATATTATTCAACAGCCTCGGCGCTGCGGGTGCGGTTATCGCTTTGCTGGCATGGTTTCTCATCACACTGACGATGATCTTCGACATCTCGGTTCAGGATTTGTTCAGTTGGCTGAATCCGCTGATCGAGAAGATTCGCTCGATGCTCGCAGGGCAAAAAACACAAACCAGCCAATTGTTCTCACCGGAAGATGCAGAGGTAACATCCAACGGATTCACACCGTTGCATCGGCCTGAAACTGTGGTTGCCAACGCGACACCTGGCGCGCCAGTGAAAACCGTCAAACCGGCTGAGACAGTCATCCACTGGAAATTGCCGGATATTAAAAACATTCTTGATTCGGGCTCCGCGCCTGAGGTTAATGAAGAGTACATTCAACAACGCGCACGATTAATTCAGGAGACGCTGGCATCCTTTGGCGCGCCCGTGCAGGTGGTGGAGATCAACCGCGGACCGGCGATCACGCAATTCGGAGTGGAGCCGCTTTTCGTCGAGACAAGAGGCGGGCGCACGAAA
>Ga0247727_10002034_pt1 | contig 46769 bp, 41 predicted proteins | sample WisWelCaveWW1625_FD_202498 | JGI IMG/M metagenome (GOLD analysis project Ga0247727, IMG submission 202498) | Biofilm microbial communities from Wishing Well Cave, Virginia, United States - WW16-25 | ecosystem: Environmental > Aquatic > Deep subsurface > Groundwater > Cave microbial mat | place...
ACTTATAGTGATAAGGTATGAAAAATAACCAAGAGTAAGAATAGATAGTGTTGGTATGTTGACAAGTCGTCACAGTAGCGTCCATATGCCAATCGGCAAGGATGTAGGGATGTCAAACGATGTTGACGAGATGTTAGAGTTACCTAGGGCATATACACAAAGGAGCTTTGGCGACCAATGCTGCATGACAAACTCCAAAGTTCTTCACACTCTGGTAACCAATTACCACAAGAATTCCACACTCATGCTAACACACGAATTTGGCTCCAACACCAACTACACAAATAGGCTGGAGTCTAATGTAACGGTGCGCGCATCTCAATTTTTGACCTGAGCTGCTGGACAATGGAGCGGTACTTCGGATCCGTTTTTGACAAATCTTCCACCGTCTGGTAAGCGTGGATCACCGTACTATGATCTCTTCCGCCAAAATGCAGGCCAATTGTCTTCAAGGAACAGTTTGTCAATTCTTTGCATAGGTACATTGCCATCTGTCTGGCGTTTACAATCTCTTGCTTTCGTGTTTTTGCTCGGACAAGATCTTCTGGGATACTAAGATAGTCACATACAGTGCGTTGAATTTCCTCAATCGTAACATGTGTTCGAACCTCCCCGATTACACTGCGGACAACGTCTTTCGCCAGTTCAACATCGATTTCCTTGTTCTCGAGAGAAGCACGCGCAAGAAGAGTGATAAGGCAACCTTCAAGCTCCCTAATATTAGAAGTAACGTTTGAGACAAGCAATTCGATAACATCCTGGGCGAGCTCGATGCCATCATCCATGCTTTTCTTCCGCAGGATTGCAATGCGGGTTTCCAAATCAGGCGGTTGGATGTCTGCAATCAAACCCGATTGAAAACGTGATATTAATCTATCATCGAGTCCCCTTAGTTCTTTAGGAGGCTTGTCGCATGAAAGAACAATCTGTTTTCCGAGTTGATGTAATGCATTGAATGTATGGAAGAAATTATCCTGTGTCTTTTCTTTTCCACTGAAGAACTGAATGTCATCAACGATCAGGATGTCCAGACTCCGATAAAAGTTTGAGAATTCACGCATCTTATCGGTCTGGATCGCGTCGACGAATTCGACAGTGAACTTTTCACTCGAAATATACATGACGCGTTTGGCCTTTCCGTGGTTGAGAACGTGATTGCCAATTGCCTGTACGAGGTGTGTCTTTCCCAGACCAACCCCTCCGTAGATCAACAGGGGGTTGAAGGAAGTTCCACCGGGATTGTTTGCGACTGCTAAAGCGGCAGCACGTGCAAATTGGTTGCTGTCGCCCTTGATGAAATTATCGAACGTATACCGGGGGCTCAAGAATGTTTGAATCGCTCTCTGGGCCGACTGGACGGACGCAAGCGGAGACATCGTGGATCCACCACCGGGAGGTTTGCTGACTGAAGATTCTTCGGAGCGGAGTTTCTTGGGAGAAGAAGGCAGCGGAGAATCCTCAGGGTTATCTTCCTGAACAGCGTACTCTACGCCGGCACTGTTTCCCAGCACCTGAGTCAGCGCGGCTGATATGAGTGCGGAATAGTGTTCCTCAAGCCAGTCGTAAAAGAATTGACTCGGTATCTTGAGTAACAGTTTGCCAGCGTCGAGGGAAATCGGGATGATGGGCTCAAACCAGGTCTTGAGGCTTTGAGTATTGACGTCTCGGGAGATTAATGCCAAACATTCTTTCCAGACTTTCTCTCCAGCCTCTTTGTCGACCTCCGCTCCGTTCAGGCCCTCGAACAGATTGTCTGGCTTCGGGTAGCTCTGCAAGTCCATAAACCTATTATCTCCTTACTTCTGAGGGAGTTGAAGGGAATTCTGCCGATAATCACCAGTTATCAACACAGGTGTTAACAAGTGCTTGAAAGACTAACCCTTGCATATTCATCCTGACGTTTTCTTAAGGAAAAGGTCACATGCAGCGCATACAAGTAGGGCAGGTACAAGGGCACCATAAGAAACATCGGGGCCTTTCATTCACTCCAAACCGCGCCCCCTTTGATTGAGGCTAAATATTTATCAACAACTTATCAACACGGGTAGCGCAATGAATAGCCTGCATCATTATACAAAGAAACTGTCGCCAATGCAAGCAAGAAATTGTTGAAAGGGAGGGATCTTCTTGATTTTCTGGCACATTCTTCATAAATTGAAAAGAAGAACATTGTGCAATTGCATTAATGAGGATTGTATCGGAGCAATCCTCTTTTTTTCGTGTGAACCGGCGTGCCTTTATCGAGGAGAGAATCATGAAGCGGACATTCCAACCAAGCAACCGTGCCCGGAAAAACAAACACGGATTCCGTCACAGAATGAGTTCAAAAGTTGGTCGTAGAACCCTTGCACGTCGTCGTGCGAAGGGCCGATGGAAGTTGACTGTAAGCGACGAAAAATAAATCAGGGTTGCATTAGATTCCGCCGTGAAGGGAACAGAAGATAGGACCGTTTGAGGTAGGGATGAATAAACTGATTGTTCTCACGATCAAACTTTACCAGGCCCTTGTTTCACCGTTGCTTCCTTCAAACACATGCCGTTTCTATCCCACGTGTTCTTCTTATTCCATCGAAGCCTTTGAGAGGCATGGATTCTTCAGAGCTGCCTCACTCTCGTTCAAGAGGATTTGTCGATGCCACCCATACAACGCCGGAGGTTTTGACGCCGTCCCGTAACAGAATTTCTTTCGAAAGAAAGCACGCCCACTCACCGTTGGAGATTAAATGGATCGTCAGGCAATAGTCGGTTTCGTGCTGATCGCGGTGGTGCTCGTCGTTTGGATGACGATCAATGCCCCCCCTTCAGCGGGCCCAGGAACGCCCATGGATTCTTCTAGCATAGCATCTCAAGTGGCTCCGAGTTATGAACCTAAGGCGCCAGTTGAGCAGAATGAAGCGCCCATAATGCAGGATTCTCTTGGTCGATTTTTTTCTGGTGCATCGCGTGGTCAGCAAAAAGTCTTGATTATCGAAACGGATTTATTCGTTGCAGAAATCACTACGAAGGGTGGTCTCCTGCGTAAATGGGATCTTAAAGAGTATAAGACATGGGACAAACTGCCGGTGCAGCTTATAGATTTCGATCAGGGCGGGGATTTCAGTCTGCTGTTTAATTCGTCCGATGGAAAGCTCATAAATACACATAATCTGTTCTACCGGGCGGCATTTGACCCCTGGCAGCACGTAATTCTAAAGGGAAACGACAGCATATCGGTTGACCTTGTGCTTTCGGCTTCGAATGGCGGACGCATAGTCAAGACACTCACGTTCAAGAACGGCAGCTACTCATTTGATGCGAGCCTGAAGTTCGAACGCATGGACGAGGTCATTTCGGGATTTGAATATCAGGTTGTGTGGGAACACGGGCTTCGGTATGCTGAACAAAATAGTATCGACGAATCAAGTTTTGCGATGGCATATGCTTCTGCGGGTGGCGAACTCGCGGAGATCGATGCCGGCGGTTCGGGTGAGCCGTTGAAGTCGAATATTTCCGGCACCACAGACTGGGTTGCAGCTCGGAACAAGTATTTTGCCGTTGCTATTCTTCCGAGACAAAAGAAGAGCGAGGGTGCATACCTCGAAGGCACTTCACGAAAGATGCCGGACAGCGGTTTGAAGGAGAGTTACTACATCGGGTTGCGGATGCCGTTTCGCGCCGCGGAGGTTGAGCAGGCATCGTTTACTGTTTTTCTTGGTCCTCTCGATTTCGGCATCATCAAAAGCTACGGCGCTGGCCTGGATCAGATCATGAGTCTTGGAGCCGCGTGGATCATCCGTCCAATTTCTGAGTGGGTGATGATTCCCCTGTTCCAATTTCTCCGCTCGTTCATCCCAAATTACGGGGTGGTCATCATTATTTTTTCGCTCATCATCAAGATTGCGCTCCATCCGTTGAGCCGGACGAGCATGAAGTCGATGAAAAGGATGCAGGCGCTTCAGCCGATGATTGAAGAGATTCGGGAGAAGCATAAGGAGGACCCCCAGAAGATGAATAAACAGATTATGCAGCTGTACAAAGATTACGGCGTAAATCCTGCCGGGGGATGTCTTCCGCTGCTCCTTCAACTTCCAATATTATATGCATTGTGGGCCGTGTTCAGTTCAGCGATCGAGTTACGCCAGGCGAGCTTCATCTGGTGGATCAATGATTTGTCCATTCCCGATATTGCCTTCACCCTGCCGTTCGAGCTTCCAATATTTGCGGTGAAAGACATGAGCGGGCTTGCGTTGCTCATGGGGCTGACCATGTTCATCCAGCAAAAGATGTCGGTGAAGGACCCGCGTCAGAAAATGATGGTTTGGCTGATGCCCGTGTTTCTAACACTGCTGTTCAACAGTTTTCCCGCTGGTTTGAACCTCTACTATTTTGTGTTTAATCTTCTTTCGATAGGCCAGCAGGTCTGGATCAATAGACAACATGCAGACGAGCCTTTGCGGAAAGTCGAGGAGAAGAAAAAAACAGCAGGCATTATGAATCGACTGGCAAAGAACCTGGAGAAGATCAAACGGTGAGCGTTCCTGGCATGCCAATATCAAGCGAGACCCCGCCGGCGCGGGGTTTTTCTTTCGTACGGTGATTGTGTTTGAAATGCCTTTTTTTTACATTCACGCATTACTATCATGAAGCTGCGATATGAAGCAGTTCGATGAGGTTATAGCAGCCATTGCGACCCCAATAGGCGAGGGGGGGATCGCGGTAATCCGCGTCAGCGGAAAAGGTGCGGTTGACATTGTAGATCGGGGATTCAGAGGCAGAGTAAAACTGCGAGATGCCCGGAGCCACACGGTCCACTTCGGCCAATATCTCGACGATGGGGGGGTAGCAATTGATGAGGTTCTCGCGACGATATTCCGTGCGCCTGCGTCGTACACAGCCGAAGACGTCGTAGAACTGAGTTGTCATGGAGGCGTCTACGTGACGCGGAAGGTTCTTGAGTCCGTTATTGTCGCGGGCGCGCGGCTTGCAGAACCGGGAGAGTTTACCAAACGCGCATTCCTGAACGGGCGAATTGACCTTTCCCAGGCAGAGGCTGTCGCGGACCTCATAAAATCACGCTCGGAACTGGCACACAGGAGCTCGGTGCTGCAGCTTCAGGGGTCTCTATCTCGAAGGGTCAACGATCTCCTAGAAAGGCTCGTGGACATCTGCGGTCTCGTAGAGCTTGAGCTTGACTTCGTTGAAGAAAACATTTCTTTGACGAGCGCTGGCACGTTACAGGAACAATTGACCAATATTGCTTCTGAACTTGAGTCCCTTGTGTCTTCATTTAGCTTCGGAAGACTGTACCGGGATGGTGTGAAGGTGGTGCTCGTTGGAAGGCCAAATGCCGGAAAGTCGAGCCTTTTGAACGCGTTACTTGACCAGAAGCGCGCAATTGTAACAGACATACCCGGTACCACGCGAGATGCCATCGAGGAGAGCATCGTCATTGGAGGGTTATTGCTTCGGTTGACCGACACTGCAGGCCTAAGGCATGCTGAAGATCTCGTTGAGATAGAGGGAGTTAGAAAAACGGTGGAACAGATTAAGAGCGCCGATGTATGTCTGTATGTTGTGGATATCGCCAGGCGTGAGGTGGACAAGGACATCGAATTCATCAAACATGTGAAAAACATCAAGAATGGGGAGCCGTTTGGCGAAATACTTGTTGGGAACAAGATTGACTTGGTCGAAGTGCCCAAGGAATTGCCGTGGGAGGGAATAGCAAAGCACTTTAGCATTAAGCGGGTGGCGGTTTCCGCACTAAAGAGGAAAGGGTTAGAAGATCTCACCAAAGAGCTTGTTTCAGCATGTGTCGAAAACGTCTTAGATTTTACGGACAGCAATGTCACAGTGACCAATGAAAGACATAAATCTGCAATTGTGGCAGCGACAAAGAGCTTGAAATTGGCGATTGACAGCATTAAGGACAATCTGAGCGGGGAGATCATTGCACTGGATTTAAGGGGGTCGATCGACGCTCTTGGCACAATAGTGGGCAAAGTAACCACCGACGATATTCTGAATAAAATATTCTCAAAGTTCTGTCTTGGAAAATAGAGTCGTCAGTTTCACGTGAAACCATAAGTAATGGAGAACTACAATACCTGCTATGATGTCGTAGTCCTTGGGGCTGGCCACGCGGGAATAGAGGCTTGCATGGCTGCGTCGAGGATGGGCTTTTCGACAGCCTTGGTAACAATGGACATAGGATCCATAGGGAGAATGTCGTGCAATCCTGCGATTGGTGGGACAGCAAAAGGACATCTGGTTCGAGAGATTGATGCTCTTGGGGGTGAAATGGGAAAGATAGCCGATTTCACAGGGATTCACTTCAAGGTTTTGAATCGGTCAAAGGGGCCAGCGGTCTGGTCACCAAGGTGCCAGAGTGACCGCGACTGGTACTCGCGGGAAGCGCAAAAAAGGCTTTTCAATCAGGACAGAGTTGAAATACTACAAGATTCTATTGTTGAAATACTTGTAGAGAGTCCGCATGCGGGGAGAAAACGCCTTGTGGCTATCAGAACCCAAAGAGAGCGCGTTATTCGAACCAAGGCCCTGATAATTTGTGCCGGCACATTTCTCCGCGGACTCATGCACACTGGACTCACTTCTAATCCAGGAGGACGATTCGCAGAGCCGGCCTCGAACGGCTTAACCCAAAGCCTTGAGGAATTAGGATTCGTGACTGGAAGACTGAAAACGGGTACACCCCCGCGTATTGACATCTCAAGCATCGATTTTACCAGGACAGAAGAGCAGCCAAGCGAGAACCCACCTCAACCGTTCTCATTTCAGACAGATAAGATTACCAACAAACTCGTTCCCATGTATCTGACTCATACAAACAAAGAGGCGCACGAAATCTTAAGGCTGGGCTTTGGCCAATCGCCGATGTTCACAGGCTTAATCAAAGGAAGAGGACCACGGTACTGTCCTTCTATTGAGGACAAGATTTATCGGTTCGCTGATAAAGACAGACATCAAATATTTCTCGAACCGGAAGGTTACGAGACGAACGTCGTTTACGTCAATGGCTTTTCGACGAGCCTTCCTGAGGACATTCAGCTGCGGGGGTTAAGATCCGTCTCGGGTCTGGAGAATGTTAAAATGCTGAGGCCTGGATATGCCGTTGAATATGATTTTTTTCCACCCCACCAATTGCATCTAACACTTGAGAGTAAGTTGGTCGATGGCCTCTATTTTGCAGGTCAGGTGAATGGAACCTCGGGTTATGAAGAAGCTGCCGCGCAGGGAATCATGGCTGGCATCAACGCGGCACTGAAGATCAAGAAGGAGCCGCCGTTCGTACTCAAGAGGTCGGAAGCCTACATCGGCGTTCTCATCGACGACCTGGTGAGCAAGGGCACCGACGAACCGTATCGAATGTTTACCTCGCGGGCCGAGTGCCGACTCCTGCTGAGGCAGGATAACGCGGACCGCAGGCTGATGAAATACGGTTATCAGTTTGGCTTGATCCCCGACTCGGCATATTCGCGGTTGAAGGTCAAGGAAGACCTTATTAGGCCCGCCTTGAGAATTCTGAAACAGGCTGCTGTTGCGCCGGACGATATTAACCCATACTTAGAGGCAGTCGGATCATCAACCGTTGTGGAGAAAGAGAGATTGATGGGTATTCTGAAACGCCCCGGAGTCAGACTGAATGACATACTGTCGATGGACTATTTCAAGGCGGATCCTTTCGTTCAGAATCTGATCGCAAGAACCGATGAAAAACTTCGTCGGGAAATTCTCGAACAAGTTGAGATCGAAGTCAAGTACGAGGGCTACATCGACAGGCAGCAAGAGCAAATACAGCGGTTTGAGAAACTGGAGTCACTCGAGATACCCGAGGATTTCGACTTCCTGAAATTGAAATCGCTGTCGACAGAGGGCCGCGAGAAATTGAATCGGGTTCGCCCGGCGTCCATCGGTCAGGCTTCGAGAATTAGCGGTGTCACACCGGCGGATGTTTCTGTGCTGATGGTGTATTTGGCGTAAGACGTGTCTGTTCCACGTGGAACAAAACTCTTTTCGGCCCGGGCGGCTATCGGCATCAGGAGAGATCATGCGGGATGTCATCTGGATGCGGAGTATTTGCAGATGGAACAACATCGCGCTTACGGAAATGCAAGCAGATCAACTCGCATCATACGTGAGCCTGTTATTGCAGTTCAATCGACATGTCAACCTCATCTCTCGCAGAGATGAAGAGAATATCTGGGAACGCCACATTCTACATTCAATTGCCTTACTCTTTAAGGTCAAGCTGGAGGGTGAGATGATTCTTGATCTTGGCACCGGAGGCGGTCTGCCGGGAATTCCTTTGAAAATCTTGTCTCCATCCGTGGAATTCACCCTTATCGACTCTATCGAGAAGAAAATTAGGATTGTCGATGAAATAGTTCGAAAACTGGAACTGCCCGGGGTTAAAGTTATCTGTTCTCGTGCGGAAGATTTGCCGAAGAAAACCAAATTTAGACATTATTTTGATAACGTGATCAGTCGTGCGGTAGCGCCTCTCAAGGACCTGGTTGCCTGGTCCGAACCCCTCCTGAAACGTAATTCAGCAGCGCTGGCAGAGAAGCACGAGAGAAGTGCAAAGCAAGCAGTTGGCGGGGGAACCTTAATTGCCTTCAAGGGGGGTAATCTGCAAAAAGAACTTGATGATGCAAAGTTGGAGAGCAAAGTAAAATGCACAGAGGAGATACCGCTGATGTTCACTGGCTCGGAGGGGTTGTCGTTCACCGACAAGAAAATAGTCCTGGTGAGATTTTGAAAAAGGCTTCGCAGCGCTCCAAAGACCTCTTTAGTCAACTGATGAAACTCAGCACGGAACGTCGTAATGCCTCCAGCATGCGGATTGATTCGGCCTCGGTTCGACAGATCCTGAATATCGTGAACAAGGAAGATCAGAAGGTTGCGAAGGCGGTGAGCAAAGAAATTCCCTCCGTTGCAAAAGCTGTCGAGATGGTCGTCAAGTCATTCCGGCGGGGCGGTCGCTTGATCTACGTAGGCGCGGGGACAAGTGGTCGACTCGGCGTGTTGGATGCGGCAGAGTGTCCACCGACATATGGAACTTCGCCCCGGATGGTCCAGGCGATTATCGCCGGCGGAAAAAAGGCAGTCTTTCGTTCGCAAGAGGGATCCGAAGACAGGGCCGAGGAAGGAGCGAGGGCAATCAGGAAGCTGAAGGTATCGGACAGGGATGTTGTTTGTGGCATTGCCGCAAGCATTCAAACGCCTTTCGCTATAAGCGCAATACTCCAGGCGAACGAGATGGGAGCCAGGACTATTTACGTCACAACAAACCCGCCTTCAATGTTGAGGTCGAATGATTTTCTGAATTTGCGCAAGGCACTTGATGTTGCAATCTGTCCTTTCGTTGGCCCCGAAGTCATCATGGGCTCGACGCGGATGAAGTCGGGCACGGCGCAGAAACTCGTATTGAATATGATATCGACAGCCGCTATGATCCGCCTCGGCAAAGTGTATGAGAACATGATGATCGATCTTCGTATGAATAGTCGTAAACTGGAGGAGCGCGGCAAACGCGTGTTGATGACCGCTACGGGCGTGGATTATGAAACGGCGAGCAGTATGCTGGGACGGGCAGGCGGGCATGTTAAGACCGCCATTGTCATGATCAAAGCGAGGGTTTCTGCGCGAGAAGCCCGTGTGCGTTTGAGGGATGCCGCCGGTCTTGTTCGGGCGGCAATACAACGAAACCACGTAGGTTCCTAACCTCCCGGCAACGTATGAGAAAGTCGATCACATTTGATCCTGAAGTTTACCCGCCGTTCGATGGATTTCCCAAAGAAGGCATTCGATTTCTGAAGCAGTTGAAGAAAAACAATAACAGGAACTGGTTCAACGAGCACAAATCGGAGTACGAAGATTTCGTGAAGCTTCCCATGCAATCGCTCGTAGCCGCATTGCGGCCGCATTTTGCGGAATTCGCACCGGAGATTGACGTGCACCCGGGGCGATCCATTTTTCGCGTTTATCGTGACACGCGGTTCAGCAAAGATAAAACGCCATACAAAACACATGTGGCGGCGGTGTTTCACGTGAGGGGTCGCTGGCAAGATAGTGCCGGCTACTACGTTCACATCGAACCGAGAGCGGTATACGTCGGGGGCGGGATTTATATGCCGGATGGCGATCAATTGCGAAGACTTCGTCGAGCAATAGCCGATCGGGCAGGTGAATTCCGGTCAATTGTGCAAAGCAGGACATTTACGAAACACTTTGGCGGGATCGAAGGAGAAAAGCTGCAGCGTGTTCCGCGAGGCTTTGAAGGTGATCATCCGATGGCCGAATGGTTGAAACACAAGCAAATCTACACCGGGGCTGAATGGGGCGAAAAGGAGTGTTATTCGAGGGATTTTGTTAAGAAGCTCGCGAAGGCGTACAAGGATTTGTACTCCTTCATCCGCTTCCTCAACAAAGCGCTCGATAAGCAATGACCATCGCTCGCAACACTGCTACGAAACCCTTGTACAATACGAATCGAAGGCAGCAATGAGAGCAGCCGCAAGGTGTTCCGGTGTTGTGTTTTCGATATCCGATCGGTGAACCATGTGCCGCAGTTTTCCATCGTGCAGTAGCGCAAACGAGGGTGAAGAGGGAGGCATGCCGGCGAAGTATTCCCTTGCCCGGGCAGTGGCTTCTCGATCCCCGCTGGCAAAGACGGTCGCTATGGTATCGGGAAGATTCTTGTGCTTCAGAGCAAGTCCGAGTGCGGGGCGTGCAATCCCCCCCGCACATCCGCAGACGGAATTCACGAAGACGAGAACCGTCCCCGTGGATTTTCCGAGGACGGCATCAACCTCTTCCGGTGTGCGAAGCTCATGCACACCGTGGCGAGTGACCTCCTCCTTCATTTGCTGTATCAAAATGTCGTACATAAAGAACTCCTCTCCTTGATGGAAGCGATGTACAGAAGATACAAAACTTTTTCTAAAAAGAAAAATGGAAACGTGGTTTTCTTTTCAAGAGCTCTTATTAACTAACAAATTCTCAAAAAATCAAAGGAGGTAGTCATGGCGGCACCAGTAGTCCATTTTGAGGTCAATGCCCGCGACGCAAAGCGTGCTCAGGAGTTCTACGCGGAGCTTTTTGGTTGGAAGATCAACACAAACAACCCCATCGGGTATGGGGTGGTTGACACGGGTTTGAAGATGGGGATTAACGGGGGAATAGGTCAGATCGAAGGTGATAAGCCGCCGTTTGTTACGTTCTACGCGCAGGTGGAAGACCCCCAGGCATATCTCGACAAGGCGGTAAGCCTCGGTGCGACGGTCATTACGCCCGTTACGGAGATTCCGAATATGATAACCTATGCCCTGTTCTCCGATCCCGAAGGAAACCGTGTAGGTGTTGTGAAAGGTCCGCAATCTCTTCCCAGGGCGAAACCAAGAAAGGCCATCTCGCGGAAGCCCGTCTCACGGAAGAAAAAGGCGTCAAGAAAACGTAGAAGGTAGTTTGCAACTCTGGCGGGGATGTTGTTTCTATAGCTGGCCAGGGGGAAGGGCAAGGTTTGCGGCGTTTATTGAGATTTTTAGGGGATGACCATCTTTCGACGAATGAGAATCTCTTATCCGGGAGAATGACACCCGTGGAAACTCTAAACCCAGATGCTCTACGAGCCCAGCTCCTTGATCGACGGGGGAAGCTTAGAACAGCCGTGGACGCATCAGGCGAAACCTCAAGCCTGATGAATCTGCTTAAGGAAGTCGATCTGGCGCTTGAAAAGTTGGCGAAGGGAACATTTGGTTTGTGTGAAACCTGCCGCGATGCGATTGAGGCTGATCGCCTGGTGGTCGATCCGCTCATCAGGAACTGCCTTGACCATCTCACGGCCGCTGAACAGCGGGTGCTCGAGCACGACTTAGACCTGGCGTCTGAGGTGCAGAGGAATCTTCTCCCGAAAAGATACCTAAGCGCGGCGGGATGGGAAACCGCCTTTCATTATGAGCCGGTGGGATCTGTGAGTGGAGACTACTGTGATCTCATCGTCCCGGAAGGGGAGAGTTCTCTCTACTTTTTCTTAGGTGATGTGACTGGCAAAGGTGTTGCGGCTTCGATTCTGATGGCTCACCTTCATGCGATTTTTCGCAGTCTCTTGAAGTCGAGCCAGCCGCTCACAGAATTGGTCGAACGGGCAAACCGGTTGTTTTGCGAAGGGACGCTAACGACGCATTTTGCTACGCTTGCGTGTGGGCGGGCCAACAACGCGGGCGAGATTGAAGTATGCAATGCAGGTCATTGCTTCCCGCTCGTGGTACGGAATGGCAACGTGGAGAGGATACCCTCGACTGGACTCCCCTTAGGGATGTTTTGTAATGGGGAGTTCGTGTCACAGAAGCTGACGATTGCAAGGGGCGATTCCGTTGTCTTGTACAGTGACGGGTTGACAGAGGTTAAGGACGCCTCGGATACTCTTTACGGTGAGCAACGACTGATTACTCTGGTTAGCAACAAGCGTAGGCTGGCTCCGCAGGAACTCATTCGGGCATGTCTCGAGGATCTCGATCGTTTTCGCTCAGGAGTCCCGAAACCGGATGATATCACCATTCTCGTTGTTCGGCGGACTTGAGTTCTGGACACAGTCGAGGCACAATCCGATTAAATCATACCCCAGAGTCAAATTACACCCGTTGCACTGGCGAACGAGAAAAAGTGACCCTGCATCAAAGGCTTGAAAAGAGAAAGGCAGGCTACGATACTGCAGCTTAAGCATGCGCGGCGTGGCATACGCCGTGCTATGGCTGTACTTATTTGCGGTACGGCGACGGTCTTGCCGGTAGCCGCTGGTGGGGAGAACCCCCTCAGCGTTGCAAGAATTCCGCCGGCACTGAAAAAAGATGCTGGAGCTGTGATACGAAATTACACACTGAGGTTTGAGATCAAGAACGAAAGGCGAGCATGGAAGAAGGTCAAACAGGTTGTCACCATTTTTGAAAAAGATCAGCGACACTACGGTGAATTAATGTTGAGGTATGACAAATTCAAAAAGATTGACGGTCTTAAAGGCACGATGTACAATGCCAGTGGGAAGCAAATCCGTGACCTGAGGAAGAAAGATATTAAGGACTACAGCACTTTCAGCGACCGGTCGTTGCATGAAGACTCGCGGGTACGTGTGTCCTCGTTGTATCACGACCGGTATCCGTATACCGTTGAGTTTACCTATGAAATCTCATACGATGGATTTCTCAACTGGCCAACATGGTACGCTCAAGAATCAAAGGAACCGGTCGAGCACAGCCGCTTTGAGGTTCTGGTCCCCAAAGACTACGATCTGCGCTTCTGGTGCAATCGTGACACTGTTCGACCGCGCATTTCTGAAGGAAGAAAGAAAAAGCTCTACGCTTGGCAAGCACGAAATCTTCCCAAACGCTCTAAAGACGCCTTCGGTGACGAGCTTGAAAAGGTGACGATCATTGTGAGGATAGCTCCTGCCGGAATTGAGCTTGAAGGGTATTCAGGGGGTATGACTTCATGGAAACGCTTTGTGGGCCGGTATCATAAGCTCAGCCGCGGAAATACCCGCCAGCCGGAGGCTGCAGTGAGAAGGGTTCAGGCGCTTGTAGACCCTTCCGCTGACGCACTTGACAAGACCCGGAAACTCTACCGCTACATGCAATCGAGCACGAGATACGTCAGCGTTCCGCTAGGTATCCGCTGCTGGCAACAGTTCGATGCGACATACGTGCATGAGCGCGGCTATGGCGACTGCAAAGCGTTTTCGGATTACACGGCTGCCCTGCTCGCGCGGGAAAGTAGTCACACCAGCGACGTTCAACTTACGTTGGCTTCTGCCCCGACCCGGGAAGCACCTTCGCAATGACAAAGCCCGCGGCCAACCAGCCCACGACCTGATCGATCGTCTCGGCGAGCGTGAATGCAAACCCTGCGCTGTACCAGATCCACTGCGACATCGTTTCAGAAAGTATGATCGTGAACCCCAGGGCTACAACGGCAGTCATCCGATTTCTCATCGACGCAATGCCCAGCTTGAGAAAGAGCCAGCTCATGAGCAGCACCGCAGCAATGTCCGCTAGAAGTTCTCCAAACAGATGAGCGACAAATGAGCCAAACGGTCCGACGCGAATGAACGCAAACACGTGCGGACCGCTTTCCATATGCGCTTCCGCCGCTTCACGGGCGGCACGCTTTTCTTCTGCACTTGCTTCTGGAGGAAGCGATGGGAAATTAGGCAGGAAATAGGTGCCTGAAGTGGCGGCATTGGCAACGATCGCCTGCCTGACGGCGTCCTCACTTGCAAACTTCTGTAGCGCGCCGTCGTAAAGTGGAATCACCATATGAGAGATTGCACCCCAGACGAACATTGCAACGCCGCCGAGCGTAGCGGCGAGAACGAGTTTGGTTGTGGGCATAGATTTCTCCTCGTAGGATTGTTACGATGAAGGCTGTGAGCCTGTTTTGAGGAGGGAAGATAATTCATATTACCTGTTAATGCAAGCCCCCATACCCACAATCAGGACGATTCTGTGGCAGCGTTAGGCTTTGCGTTTTCTCAGGTTTTTCTTACCTTATCTTCCCAATCATCCAGATCATCCACAATCGGTTAAGGATCATTCCATGCAACGCATCCTCATCCTCTTTTTCGCGATCGTCGTTCATGCATTTCCGCAGGAATCGGCCATCAAGCCTGGCGAGAATCTCGTCATCGACGGAATTCCACCGATACCTGGATCAACCGCCGAAGCGGTAGGGCGCTACACGGAGTTCCGCTCTGCAGTACTGCTGGATTTTCACCCCATCAGGCAAGAAATGCTGATCAGAACACGCTTCGCCGACGTTCCCCAGATTCACCTTGTGAAAATGCCCGGCGGTGACAGGACGCAATTGACCTTTTTCCCCGACCGGGTTCTCGGCGCGTCGTATAATCCAAGACACGCGGAATATTTTGTCTTCAGCAAGGATGTCAGTGGAGGAGAGTGGTTCCAGAACTACCGGTACGATCTCGCCACGGGTGACATCACGCTCCTCACCGATGGCAAGTCGCGCAACAGCCTCGGGCCCTGGTCCGACGACGGCACGCGTATGGCCTACTCTTCGACGCGAAGGAACGGTAAAGATACCGACATCTACACTGTCGATCCGGCCGATCCGAAGACGGACAAACTCCTGCTTCAAGTGGAAGGCGGAGGATGGTCTCCCCTCGATTGGTCGCCTGAAGGCAATTCCCTCCTTGTCGGCGAGGGAATCTCCGTGAACGAGAGCTACATCTGGCTTGTGGATGCGGCCTCAGGTGAGAGGAGGTTGCTCACGCCGAAAGGAGGCAGGGAGCAAGTTTCGTACGGCGGAGGACAATTCAGCCGTGACGGAAAAAGCATTTATGTTACCACTGACCGCGAGTCGGAGTTCAATCGACTTGCGCAGATCGATCTTGCAACAAAGCAGCACAGCTATGTGACCTCGCACATCAAGTGGGATGTGAGCAGCTTCGATCTTTCCGATGACGGGAAAAGAATTGCTTTCGTCACGAATGAAGATGGAATAAGTGTCCTCCATATTCTCAACACGGAGACGAGAAAAGAAGAACCGGCTCCGAAACTTCCGGTCGGGCTTATCGGCATCAGATGGCACAAGAATAACAAGACGCTCGGTCTCACGATGGAATCTGCCCGCTCCTCGACGGATGTGTATTCGCTCGACATCACTACGGGCAGGGTCGAGCGCTGGACCACGAGCGAGACCGGAGGCATCAACGTGGAGAATTTTGTCGAGCCGCACCTCATCAAGTGGAAGACGTTTGACGGCAAGATGATTTCGGGGTTTCTCTATCGTCCTCCCGCGAATTTTGAAGGGAAGCGTCCGGTCATCGTCAACATCCACGGCGGTCCTGAGAGCCAGGCACGGCCCGGATTCTTAGGCAGGATGAATTATTATATGAACGGGCTGGGCATCGCGCTCATATTCCCGAACATCCGCGGCTCATCTGGCTACGGTAAGACGTTCCTGAAGCTCGACAACGGTTTCAAACGTGAGGATACCTACAAAGACATTGATGGGCTGCTCGACTGGATCAAGGCTCAGCCCGACCTCGCCGGCGACAGAATCATGATAACCGGCGGGAGTTACGGCGGGCACATGACGCTTGCCGCTGCGGCATTCTACAGCGACAAGATTCGATGTGCGCTGGATGTTGTGGGGATCTCGAATCTGGTGACATTCCTGGAGCGGACCGAGAGTTACCGTCGCGATCTGCGGCGCGTGGAGTACGGCGATGAGCGTGACCCGAAGATGCGGGAATACCTGAACAAGATCGCACCCCTGAACAATGTAGATAAAATAAAGAAACCGCTGTTCGTGGTTCAGGGAAAGAACGATCCGAGGGTTCCTGTAACCGAGTCGGTCCAGATTGTTGACGCTTTGAAAAAAAGCAACACGCCGGTGTGGTACCTGATGGCCACCGATGAGGGACATGGGTTTGCTAAGAAGAAAAATCAGGACTTCCAGTTCTATGCAACGGTAATGTTTATTAAGGAGTATTTACTTAAGTAACTCGGAGGATTGATGTTACTTTCTTTCCGAGAAAGTCCCGCCGTTCAGGTATCCCGCAATTGACGGGATCCAGAAAGCGGGAAAAGTAACCAAAGAAATGTTTGCCCGAAATCGAAGCCCTCGTGACAAAACTATCCAGGCTCTTGCTGTCAGTTTCGCTCCCGGGGTACAGTGTCGCGGACACGGGCGAAACTGAAACGCACTTGGAGTCGTCCGCCCTCCCGCCATCGATCTCGCCAGGTCTTCGCTGCCGTTCCCAACTCGCGCCTGCATCGGAGACCTCTCACTGGCGGGCAGGTATGTTGAGGGGAATCCGATTCTGAAAGTATACAATGGATAGAATGATAGTGCGTCTGGCGCTGCTCGTAGGTCTTAGCCTAAGCATCGGCTGTCAAAAATCCACCACGTCGATTGATCCCGAAAAATACCGGCAGGAGATCGGAGAGTGGCGAAAGGAGCGGCTCGATCGGCTGACGAGCGAGGATGGCTGGCTCACGCTCATCGGCTTGTTCTGGCTGAAGGAGGGGGAAAACACAATCGGCTCCGATTCCTCCAGCACTGTTATCCTTCCGCCGGAGAAAGCCCCGAAGGTTGTAGGGCCAATATTGCTTCAGAAGGGCTCGCTGCGTTTCAAAGCGAGGCCGGGCTCGGGGGTCACCTACAACAACGCTCCCGTTACCTCCATGGCGTTGCAATCCGACGAGGCTTCACAAGGCCCGACTATTCTAAGGATCGGCACGTTGAGTTTCTACGCGCTAAGACGCGGCGACCAATACGCCGTGCGGGTCAAGGACAGCCAGAGTCCGGGAAGGATGAGTTTCAAAGGACTGGAATACTTCCCGATCAATCCCGCGTGGCGTTTCGAAGCACGGTTCGAGCCATACGTTCCGCCGAAGTTCTTGGAGATCGCGTCGCAGGTCGGAACAATGGAAAAGGACTCCTGCCCCGGCGCGCTGGTGTTTGAGATGGGGGGAAAAACGTACCGTCTTGACGCGCTGATTGAGAAAGGAAGGGAGGATCAGCTCTTTATCATGTTCGCTGATGAGACAAGTGGGGAGGAAACCTACGCCGTCGGTCGGCAGCTATATACCAGTTTGCCTGATTCTAATAACCAAGTGATTCTGGACTTCAACAAGGCGTACAACTGGCCCTGTGTGTTCACGGATTTTGCAACCTGCCCTATTCCTCCTCTGCAGAACCGCCTTTCCATCCGCGTGGAGGCGGGGGAGAAGATGTACAGGGGGCATTAAAACTGACGCGTGGTCGCCAGTTTCTACTTCGAAATACTGTGTCGGATTCGTGAGAGGTCTTCATCTGATTTGGGCTTGCGGAACACGAACAAATGTTCGTGCATTATGAGATAGAACTTGAAGTGCTTTGCCTGGTCTTTCCATCGCTGAGCATATGTAGTGTTATGTTGGGTTTTGATGATCTCTTCCTTCAGTGCAAAGCCGCTTCGGAGGCACCGCTCAAGTACAAAATATGAGAGCGGAATATAGTGCTGACCTTTTCTGGTGTCACCGATGAGGATAGCAAAGTACCTATCAGGTTTGGTAATTCGGAAAAGCTCTTTGATACCGAGTTCGAGTTGGTCTAGGAACTTCGGAATGCCTGGAATGCTTGAGAGGTCGTCTGGATTCTTACGATCCGAATAGGTGACGATGTTAGCATACGGTGGATGGGTTACTATAAGGTCAACTGAATGGTCATCTAGTCTGCTAAGGTGGCGCACATCACCGAGCTCCACAGTCTGTTTTGAGTTGTTGTCAACTTTAAAGTTTAGACGCTCTCTTGTTATATCGACGGCTTTTTGGTTGATATCGTAACCGACTGCATTTCTATTGAGAAGCCTTGCCTCAATCAAAGTTGTGCCACCTCCAACCATCGGATCGAGAACAAGCTCGCTTTCCTTAGAGTAATTGAGAATCAGGTTACGAGCTATCTGCGGAGCAAAATTGCCGCGATAATCAGACTTGTGAGTCGCCCAGTTTCCACGAACGGGGAAATCCCAAACAGTTGTGGTTTCTGGAGCGAAACCATTTGGACTTTCGACAGTCAGTGTATCATAACCAAACAAAGACTCTCTGACTGTTAGCTGTTGGTTTAAAGTGCGTTTTTTAGATCGAACCTTTTGCTTTTTGATCTTAGTGTTCACGACTCGTGCACTAGTATGTATTCAAGGATCCCGTTCAGTACCATTCTTATATTAAGGGTGTATTCAATTCTATCAAAGGCTTCGTATAGAGGGCGGAGGGCGGATCTCCACCCTTGGCCATCAGTAATCCATATGAACTTATGTCCCTGCCCAACGACGAACTCGTGGAGCGATATGTACTCTCCTGCAGTTGCTTTGAGTTTGGAACCACCACCGCCGTAATAGTTTGTTTCTATGAGGAAAAGCGTGTTATTCCTTCTAACTGCAAAATCAAATCGCCGACTTGATTTGTCCACTCGTAGATCCATGCCCCATTCTTCTTTCACCTTCTCTGAGGTAGCTTGGTTCATCAGTAACATGTTTTGTTTATTGCAGATAGGAACGAGAAGACCCTCAATGATTTTTTCCATTGAGGAACCACTACGATTCTTCCTACCATTGCTATCAAGACCAACCTCTACACCTAAAACGTAGTCAGGTACGCTTCGCAATCTTTTTGATCGAAATAGTTCTAGCAGACCAGTCTCTTTAGCAAACCGAGTTACCTTCTCAATATCTGTGTTTGTGAATATCTGTCCGGCTTGAAACGTGAAAGTCTCATACACGAGCTTACCTGAGGCAAAATCAGTTAGTATTCTGAAACCTGTATCTCGGCATGCCAGAAGGAGCGGAATGAGCCTGGCCAGAGAGTTTTGGCGTGTCAGGAGTGTTTTGAATTGGCCTTCAATGTTTTCTTTTCCAATCAAGTAATTCAGAGTGTGGAGGTCAATCTCAACATCTCCCAAATTTCCAAGAACTTTTTCCCAGTTTACAAAATAATCCCAGTAAGTAATGGACTCGTTGAGTGTTGCAACAAGGTATCTGAATACCTCAGAAGGATTTGATGCCTCGATGTGATGTTCATATGCTGACAGTACCTTCATTGTAGGGGTATATTTATTTGATTCTAGTTATGTGTCAATGGTTCTCAGTTGTGAATTCGTTCAAATAGGCAGCAATTCAAGCGCAGTTTTCTTTCGCGTCAGTGGTTGTTCAAGCAGTTCTCTGTCTTCGATGATGACATCGATATATTTGAGCCTCATTTTCTTAGCGACGGTCAGACGATGTTGCCCATCCAGCAGATAGAAATATTGGTTTACCAGTATTGGTATCCAGACATCTTGATCAAAATTGTCTATCATATCGTGTACATGCTTAAAATCAACATCATTGGGGAACGCAAGAAGCCCCTTGTCAACCCTTATCCGGCTTATTGGAACTTTGTCCATTGGTTTCCACTCGTCATTGACAGAAGCCCTGGTATACATGTCCTTCCAGTGCTTCGGCGATTCGATATAATGCTTTCGACGCATGACAGTAATTCTATTAGTAGTTCATAATGAGGAGTTCATTGATGGCACCCCGCTTTTCAGCGTTGCAGTTTATCATTCGGTTAGCTCGTACTCGCTCAATATGAAAATCTTTGTAAGCATCCTCGAAGAAATGGTCGCTTGGGTTTTCGTTCTTGGGGTCTGAATTACTGAGCATTACCTTAGCGCCTTTACTGTCCAACAGTCGGAAGAAAGACGCAAGACGAAGCTGGGCAGCGTCGTCAAAGTCGTAGCGAGAATATGAGGTGAAGCTTGCCGTTTTGCTGATGGGACGATATGGTGGATCGAAATAGACAAATGTATCGGATGTAACAAATCGCTCGCATTTCGTGAAATCTCCAAGCTGAATGTCGGCGCGCTGAAGCAATTCGGAAACCGCCCGAAGATTTTCTTCGGCACAAATCATGGGATTCTTGTACCGACCAAAAGGCACATTAAATTCTCCTTTGGAGTTCACCCGGAACAAACCGTTGAAGCAAGTTCGATTCAGGAAGATTATTTGAGCCGTCCTTTCAACCCAAGATTCGTCGAAGCGGTGATAGTTTATGTCAGGACGTTTCTCGTTTAGCTGAAGGCGAATAGTATAGAAGTATTCGTTTTGCCGACTTGGAGAAAGGCGGTGGTACTTGCGTTGCATTTGCATTAGCAAATCAATAACGGTCAGTACGTTGTTCTTGATGGTTCGGTAAACGAGTATGAGTTCCTCGTTAACATCGGCAATCAAGAACTCATCAATTTCGTATGTCTGGGCAACCCGGAAGAAGAGGGCTCCGCCGCCAACGAAGGGTTCTGCATATTTATGAATCAGACCAGTGCGTAATTCAGTTGGCAGGTACTTGACGATCTGTTCGACAAGTTGGGTCTTACCACCAGCCCATTTGAGGAATGGCTTTGCCTTGGCTGATATGAGCTGCATTGTCATTTCCTATAGTTGCATCTGAATTTAACAAAAACTTTTAATTTAACAAAGAACGTCATTCATTAAAATTCTCACCCATTCTACTACCGTCTTCGCAAGTTCATCGAGCACATCACTATCCTTCCGCCCTGAGCTTTTCGGCAGACGAAACGAGTGATCCGCGCCGTCAACCAGATGCAGTGTTGCCTGTTTGCCATGCTTCTTGCACACCGGCCTGAGCAACTTCAAGTCCGCGAACGAGTCGCGCGTTCCTTGTAGGTCCGAAAGTTGCTTTGCCATTGCTTCGGTGAACGGATGTTGCATCCCCCTTCCTGCGCCGTGGGCGAAGACAAGAAGGCATGGCGCTTCGAGCGGCATCATCAGGATAGCGCTGACGTCGCCGGAGGAGGGGGAGGCCTGGAAACTGGTATTGGTAACCTTCACATTCATTGTGAGAATCTTCTGATCGTGTCCATTTTCTTTTGCTCGTCCAAAAGAAAATGGACGAAAAGAAAAGGACGCCGAAATCGAGCCCCCCCGTGATATTGCCGGCGACGCTCCTGCTGGTTCAATCCCGCTACTGGTAAGGAGCTCATGATAGCGGGATTGAAAACGCACGATGACTCCGTCCTCGCTCACAGGCGTCGATTTCGGACTGCATTAGAGAGAGGAAATCCTAGCACGAATATGCGCCTCCACATAGGAAAAACAAAGCATGGCTCAATATCTCCAGCTGGTTGTGTCAGCTCCCGCGGGGGCGCTCCTGCGAATCCTCTCTAAAATCTTTGGTGCATGAATCTGGTGGTACATCAACCGTGAAATCCAGATGGGATGGGCATGATCGCCGTTCCAGCAATGCTCGGCGAGGGTTTCGTAGTCCACTTCGGCATCCGCCGGCGGATTGGTGAGCGACTTTAACACACCCTCGGTCAGCCGAACGGCGTTGTTGAGATAATAATTATCGAGCTCGCCTGCATAGAGGTGAATCTTCCCGCGCAGTTTCGGTCCCAGCTTTGCCCAGTCACGCTTCAGGATGTAACTGAGGTCGTAATGCTCCCGCCAGTATTCAGCGACTTTCTTGTCGATCGTGCCGGTGAACTTGTCCCAGATCGGTTTCGGATAGCCGTCGTCGCCCACTGGTGAGTACACCGCCTGCCAGATGTCCCACTGTCCGCCCGAGCGACCTTTGTCAGCGAGTGCGAGTTCGAGGTGATTCATCTCTTCGAGAGTTGCAGTGACTTCGTTTAAGTAATTGCGCTTGCCGGATCTGGGAGTTTTCTTCCACTGGGTGTCGAGGTAGTACGCGTTCTGGTTTTCGTAGATATTTACCATTGTGTACGCGCGGAAGTCGATGGGATCGGGGCATGAAGCCCAGCAGCCGTTGTACTCGTCGGGATAAAACGCCTGCGCGGCGAGTGCTTCCCAGCCACCGGTGGAGCCTCCGTAGAGAAAGCGCGCCCAGCCCTGACCGATGCACCGGAATTTTTTCTCGATGAAGGGGATCAGCTCGTACGTAATCGCGTCGCCGTACGGACCGAGGTTTGCGGAGTTGACCGCGTAGGAATCGTCGTAGTAGGGATTTGCGTGCTGAATTTCGATGATCACGAAGCGCGGGAAGCTGGGGCTCGTCCAATCCTTGTAAAGTTTATAGGCGTACTCCTGCTGAATTTTGTTGTAACCCTGGATACGGAAGCGCTCGTTGTAATCTGGCTTGAGCCCCGTATCGGGTGGCGTGTCGCGCTAACCGTCGAAGGTCGCAGCGAAGTGTCCGTGATTAATGACGAGCGGGTAGCGCGCGTTGGGATACTCATCGAACCCATATGGCAGCAGGACTACGGCCCCCAGATACATATTGCGTCCCCAGAATCTTGAGAGTTTTTCACTCTTCATCCTGAGGCGCTTAATGTATTTCGTGTCCTTCGGCGGTTCAATGGGCGGAATTTCTTTGTCGAGCACGAGGGCAATCGTTTCGATCTTCGACGGGTCAATGAGAATTTTCTTCGGTATGCTGTACAGGTTGCCCGGCGCTTTGTTCCACTGCTGGCCTTCTCCGCGGTCCATCGGAAGTTTTACAGTATGTCCGTCAGCCCGTTTGAAGGTCTCATATTTGTGAAGGAGGGCTTGCACCCAGTATTGGCCGTGAGGAACGTCGCTCAGGCTTTTGCGCGGATAGCCGAAGGCGTTTTTGTCGATGATTGTCTTCTCGCTCGTTTTCCATCGGTCGACGTTGATACCGAAGAGTTGCTGCGTCTTCGGCCCGGCGTCGCCGTCGATCTGGAAGCGCGGCTCCTTGGAAGTGTCGGTCGCAATGATGAGCAGCAACCGGCCATCAAAAGGACCGCCTTTGGGGTAGGTGATGGAGAACTTGGGCTGGGCGGAGGCGGCGAGAGTGAATAAGATAAGGGAAAGAAATTGGTGGAGGAATTTGGGTTTCATTGTAGTCCTCAGGGTTGATGTTGATCGTTAGTTTTGACACACCCCTTGTCTTCCCCTCTCTCGGCCCACCTTCTTTCTCGCGAGAGGGGAAAATGGAAGGGCAAAAGTGCCCTCTGAAAAGGAATTCATAGAGTTGAGAGGGGATTTAGCGGTGTGTACTTTTCTTCCCGTGTTCCGTAATCCAGTCTCTAATTATGACAATGACACTTCGAAGATCTTTCTTGACGGCGTTGTCCTGAAATCTCAAGAATCGAACCCCAAGCGATTCCAGTTTCTTCTGCCTTTTTGCATCTTGTTCTTGTTTATCACTGTGGGTGATGCCATCGATCTCGACCGCGAGCATGAGCCTCGGACAAAAAAAGTCTACAACGTTCTCGTCGATGGGCTTTTGGCGGTGGAAATCATAACCGAGAATTTTTTTGCCTTTGAGTTCTCTCCAGAGGAGAACTTCTGCCAGCGTGCTCCGGTTTCTGAGCTTGCGCGCAATCTGTTTGAGGTGTGGGTTGTATTTGAGAAATTTCTTACGCATGGATTTTGACACACCCCTCTGCTCCCCTCTCACCGCACACTTACCCTCGCGAGAGGGGAAGGTTAAAGAGCAGTTGTGACACGCCTCTCTGCTCCCCTCTCTCCGGGCTCCAACCGGCCCACGAGAGGGGATGTGTTAGGCTTTCTTTCGCCGCAGCCTCCGCTGCACCGCCGCGCTTGTCAGCTCCCGTAGCGCGTCGGAGGCAATCCATCTGGTGCCGGGGGAATCAATGGCGTGAATGTCATTTGCCATTTTTATCGCCAGTTTGTTCAGTTTCAAATTCCGCTTCCCGATCTGGCGCAGCGCCCAGTTGACGGCCTTCTTCACAAAGTTGCGCTCGTCGGTCGAGCCACGCTTGATGGGCGGGAGAAATTTTGCGAACCTCCTATCGTCTGCGGCCTTATCGTGTACCGCAAGCGCGGCCATGAGGGCATAACCCGCCCGCTTCACGAATTCCTCTTTACGGCGGCTCCACTCGGCAGCCTTCCTCCATGCCAGAGGAGTTTTGTCGAACAAAACGCTGCAGCACGTGTCGCAGACAGCCCAGTTGTCGAAGTCCTTTACCCATCGCTCCATCTGCTTTTCCGTCACCTTGTGCGGCTCGTCCGTAAGTGCTGCGAGGAGGCGGGCTTCAAGTACGCCTCTCGTCCAGAGTTTCGCGGCAAGCTCGTGGTCTTTCCCGATCTCCCGTGCCAATTTTCTCAGGCTGACAGCAGAAACTCCCAACACCTTCTTCGAGACAATCCCGAACCGCGCCATCCCCTGCGCGGCCTTCGGATCGCCGAGGAGTTGCAGCCGTTTGAGGAGCGATCTGAGATTCGTCTGTTTCACTTTCTGAACTCGGGCGTTCTGCTCGCGTGGTTAGATGTGCCGAAGAAGATAGTGCAAAGTCGGAAGAGTGTCAACCTCGTGATTTCGGGTAGTGTTCTGTCTGAATAAGTCGGACAAGAATCTCCGGTCTACCAAATTGAGGCACGGCTCGATCTTGCAGGGAGAAGCGCAATTTTGTATCTTGAGGGCGACCCTTACTGTCCCGATAGATCGGGACGGTAGGGGTGAGGTGTTTTTTGCCCGCTCAAATGCGGAACGTTGGATGCGGATTGGGGATTTCGAGAATGACGGAAAAGATTAAAGAAAAAATATTTCGGAGTGAACCGTTTCTGAAGCTGGCTGAGTCGGTTTCTCCGCCCGATGCCACTCGCCCGCTTCTTCTTCACGGTGTTGCTGGCTCATTGATGGCGTTTGTGGCAGCGTCCGTCTTTGAGAACCGAAGATCGCAATCTGGCCAGAGCCGGGCGCAAGTACTGCTCATCACCCCCGAGAAGGCGAAAGCAGAAACATTGCGCGATGACTCTGCGCTGCTGCTGGGGGGCGCAAACGTCCGGCATTTCGACGAGCGTCCCAGCCACTCCGCCGAGAGGCTGGATATGAGCGGCTCAATTGCGCAAATCGAGACCCTGAAATGTCTTTCCGCCGGAACAAATGTTCTCGTCGTTGCCTCGGCGCAGTCGATTGTCTCGAAGATTCCATTACCCGATCGGTTTGCAGATAGCGCCATTGAACTTCGCGTGGGGAGCGAGCATAGCCTCACAGCGCTCATCGATAAGCTGAATGGCCTGGGTTTCATCAAGCGGGAATTCGTTGAGGGCTATGGAGATTACTCTGTACGCGGGGGGATTGTCGATGTGTTCGCCTTTGTCGGCGATAACCCTGTGCGGGTTGAATTCTGGGGGGATAACGTGGAATCCATCCGTGAGTTCGACATACTCTCGCAGCGATCCATACGGGAACTGGAACTGGCTTCGATTGTGGCGGATATTGCCAGATCGGACAATCAAACACCGATGGGTTCGATCTTTGATTATCTCAAGGATGACGCGGTCATCATACTTGATGAACCGGAATTGATCCAGCGCGAGATCGATGAGCTTCTCCGTGAGGGGGTGGGGCAGATTTTTGACTGGCGGTTTGTCAAAGCTCGCGCGCAGGGGTTTCCACGGATTATCCATTCGGCAATTCGGAATGAATTCGACGGGGCATTTGATCACGTTGAGATTGATTTTGGATCTGCGCGACAGCCATCGTTTAACGGCTCGATAAAAGCGTTCGTGCGCGAGCTCGAACGCTACTATCAGACCGGCTTCCACATTTACCTGACGTGCGGCACAAAAGAGGAAGGCGAACGGCTGCAAGAGCTCATCGACGAGGAGATAACGCAGCCTGATTCTGCAATCTCTGTCCGCCCGGAGTTGCAGATCCTTCATGAGACTCCTCACGCGGGTTTTATTTTTCCATCTGCGCGGCTCACGGTGTTCACCGAGCACGAAATCTTCGGGCGGCTCCTTCGTCGGGGGTCCGCGAAGCGAAGCAGGTTAAAGGGCTTCACGCAGAAGGAGCTCCAGCAGCTCAAACGCGGGGACTACATTATCCATAGCGATTACGGTGTCGGGCAATTCGACAGCCTGCAAAAAATCAGCGTGCGTGGTATCGAGCAAGAGGTGATGAAAGTGCTGTATCTGGAAAACGATGTCCTGTACGTCAATCTTAACTTCATCAACCGGATTGAGAAGTATTCCTCCCGGGAAGGCCATCTGCCAAAACTCAGCAAGCTCGGTGCGCCGGATTGGGAGCGGCTGAAGAGGAGAGCAAAACGGCGCATCAAGGACATTGCACGCGATCTCATTCAGCTCTACGCGCGTCGGAAGAATGAAAAGGGCCTTGCATTCTCTCCGGATGCACACTGGCAGAAGGAAATGGAAGCTTCGTTCATGTACGAAGACACCGTTGATCAGGCGCGCGCAACATCCGAAGTGAAGCGGGACATGGAAACCGATTCGCCGATGGACCGTCTGATCTGCGGCGACGTCGGCTTCGGGAAAACCGAAGTTGCATGCCGTGCGGCGTTCAAAGCGGTTCTCGACGGCAAACAGGTTGCGATTCTCGTCCCTACGACGATTCTCGCACAGCAGCATTACAACACGTTCAAAGATCGACTCGGGCGATACCCGGTTCGCGTTGAATTCATCTCGCGATTCAAAACAAAGAAAGAGCAGCAAGCTGTTCTGGGCGCTCTTGCGGAGGGGGGTGTTGACATCATTATTGGAACGCATCGTTTACTCTCGAAAGACGTCAGGTTCAAGGATCTGGGGTTGCTGGTCATTGATGAGGAGCACCGGTTCGGTGTGGCGGCGAAGGAAAAAATCCGACATATGAAGGCCAACGTTGATACGCTGACACTCACAGCGACGCCCATTCCACGCACGCTCCACTTATCCTTGATGGGGGCACGCGACATTTCATTAATCACGACGCCTCCACGGAACCGTCTGCCGATCGTCACGGAGATCGTCCAGTTCGACTGGAACATTATACGGGAAGCGATTCTCAAGGAGCTGCATCGGGGCGGACAGGTTTACTTCGTGCATGATCGTATCCAGAAGATTGAAGAATTTAAGTCGCTTCTCGAGGAACACATCCCGGAGGCAAAGTTTGCCATTGCGCACGGCCAGATGGCCGGGCACCAGCTTGAAAAAGTGATGGCGAATTTCCTTGAAAGAAAGTACGACGTGCTCGTTTGTACAAAGATTATCGAATCCGGGATCGACATCCCCAACGTCAACACCATCCTCACCAACCGCGCGGATCGTTTCGGTCTTGCCGAGCTTTACCAGCTGCGCGGCCGGGTCGGGCGATCCAATGTTCAGGCCTACGCTTACCTTCTCACTCCGCCGATCTCCGTGCTGCCGCGCGAAGCCATCCGTCGGCTTCAAGCGATTGAGGAGTTCTCGGAGCTTGGCTCGGGTTTCAATCTTGCCATGCGCGATCTGGAGATTCGCGGAGTTGGAAATCTCCTCGGTGCCGAACAATCCGGATTTATCGTTGAAATGGGTTACGAAATGTATGAAAGAATCGTACGTGAAGCTGTGCAGGAGCTGAAGTCCGAGGAGTTTAACGAAGTGTTTGAAAAACAGGAGGTCGAAGAAAAACTATTCTTCGGTGACGTGGAAACCATTATTGACGCCGATGTTGAGGCACTTATCCCGGAGTTCTACGTTGAGTCTGACAGTGAACGTCTGGAGATATACCGTCGGCTGTATCGCGTGAAGGAATTGCGCGAAGTTGATGAAATGCGGGCAGAACTCCGGGACCGCTTTGGCGAGTATCCGCTCGAGATCGGGAATCTTTTCTCTGTTGTCGAACTCCGTCTCCTGGCGTCGAAGCTGGTAATCAGGAAGCTGACGCTCGATCGCTCGGGGCTTGTCCTTTCGCTGCCTCGGGAGGACTCGTTCTACGCCCGCCGGGATGGAGGAGCGAGTCTGTTTCAAGAGCTGTTGGACCGGTTGTCTACCGCGCCGGATTATACATTTGCATTGAAGCAGGAGAAGAAAAATCTTACATTGGTGTTCAAAGGGAAGATGTTCCTGGATGGCGGCGATAGACTCGCAACAGTGAAAAAACTCCTGACGCACCTTCTTAAAGACTGATGAAGCCCCCAACGTTGATTGTTGATCTCGGCGGTGTCTTGCTCAGGATCGAGTATGCGCGGTTCGTCGAAAAGCTTGGGCTGAACCACTTGATGAATGAAGACGATTTGTTGCACCTGCTAACGCCCGACGCACAGCTGTACGAGACCGGCAAACTTTCGACAAAGATTTTTTTTCAGCGCGTGAGCAAGCGGATGAACCTGGAGTATGATGAGTCGCGCTTGCGCGCTGCATGGCTCGCGATACTTGCCGGCGAGGTCAGCGGGATGAGCGATGTCATCAGTCAACTTTCGCGGCAGACCCAACTGTTCCTCCTCAGCAACACGAACGAATTGCATTTCACATACGCAAGAGAGCACTTTCCTATCCTGACGTTTTTCGAGCAGTATTATCTCTCTTATCAAATAGGTGTGATGAAACCGGCAGCGGGTGCTTACCGTCATGTTATCCAGAAACTGGGTGCGCATCCGCGCGATTTGCTCTTTTTCGACGATCTGGAGAAGAACGTTCTGGGGGCGCAGCAAGCGGGGCTGCGGAGTGTTCTCTTCACGGGTGTTGAGGACTTTTGTTCAAAACTCAAGGAAGATGGGTTTCAGATTATGCAGCGACAATGAGAATTCTCGCCTTCACGGATATTCACGGTGCTTACACCAAAGTGGAAGAGGTGCTCGGAAAGGAGCAGGCCGATGTGGTCATTATTGGCGGTGATCTGACGACGGTCGGGTCGGTGAAAGAGGCGGAGGGGGCGCTGCAGCGGTTTCAGGCGATCAACAAAAACCTGCTCTGTGTCGCAGGGAATATGGATTTGCCAACCCACGACGATCTCTTCGTTCGAATGGGCATGTCGATCAATGGTCGCGGACGCATGATCGGCGATGCCCGCCAGCTGGTAGGATTTTTTGGTGTCTCCGGGGGACCGAAGTCGCCCCTCCATACGCCCTACGAGATTTCTGAAGATGAGATAGCAAGGCGGGCTCATGCTGGCTATTCTGAAGTGAAAAACTCGAAGCTTAAGGTATTTGTTCCTCACATGCCGCCGTTTGGCACGAAGGTGGATATCGTCCATTCCGGCATTCACGTCGGCAGTGTTGCCGTTCGCAACTTCATCGAGGATCACAAGCCGGACGTTGTTATCTGCGGGCACATCCATGAAGCGCGCGGACAGGACACGATAGAGAAGACGCTGATTGTAAATTGCGGCCCTGCGGGACGCGGGTGCTGTGCGGTGGTTGACATTAATGAGAAAGTCGTGATCACACTAAGGTGAAAGATTTGATTTGTCATCCGAACCCCTTGCCGTGCGGAGTATCGCTTTTGCTTGTCGAGAAAAGCTGTATGATTTGCGGGTGCTCATTGACATTGCACCTTTTTCTTATTAACTTATGTGTGTTCATTTTGAATATGAAGAACTGCCATGTATCTGAGAGACGGAGCTGCTACATGGAGGGAGATGAAGGGACGTGTCTATGGAACAGCTTCAACCGTTGCAGAAGAACCCAGGCGAGCTTTCTTCCTCCAACTTATTCAGGAGGATCGAGGACTGGCTTGCCAGCCTGAAGTTAGAAGAAAGCTGAAAGAAATTCTTCGTTCTCAATCATTCAATAAACTCCAAATAGAATATGGAGATATCACTATGAAAAGACATTTTATTACTTTGTTTGCCTTGCCACTGCTCATTGCATTGCCATTTCTCGCTAAAGCGCAAATCCCTAATGCAGGATTTGAGACTTGGGGTTCCTGCGACCCGGTTGGATGGGCAACGAGCAATGGTGAATGTGTGGCATACTCCAATGTTACTCAGAGTTCAGATGTGCACTCTGGCACGTCTGCTGCTCGCGGGGAGGTCATTTTTTTTGTCATCGCAAATATCGAGCCGGTTCTGCAGAGCGGGTCTGGTGGAGAGGGTTTTCCAATTTCACAGAGATATGCCGAGGTCCATGGATTCTATAAGTTCAGCCCGGTGAGCGGTGATCGGTTTGGAGTCAATGTGGCGTTCTATAAGAATGGCTCGCCAATCGCTCAAGGCATCATTGCAGATTCAACGACGAGATCAAGTTACACGGAATTTGTCGTCACCATGAATTACACCACAGGTGATGTTCCGGATACTGCAATTATTCAGATGTTGATTGTAGGTCCTGGAATTGGAGATTGGCATGTTGGCTCCGTGATGATTGTTGACGATCTTTCGTTCTCGGGAGTCGTCTCCGTAGATGGTAATGAATCCCCAATTCCTGCTGAGTTCAAGCTTTCCCAAAATTATCCTAACCCGTTCAATCCTATCACGAACATCAGGTATGAATTGCCTCGAGAATCGTTTGTGACGTTGAAAGTTTACAACTTGCTTGGTCAAGAAGTTGCCACACTGGTCAATGACCGGCAGTCTGCTGGGTACAAATCGGTGGAGTTTGATGGAGGTAACCTGGTTAGCGGTGTGTATTTCTATAGGCTGGTTGTAGGCGATGCTTCTTCAGCTTCAGCACAGAGATTTCTTGAGACGAAGAAACTTGTTTTAGTCAAATAGATTTTCGGTTAGACAATGAGAACATAATCGAGGCAACCGCAAAACTATATCTTTGCTAGTGCCTGCCGAAAATCCTTAATCAAATCCTGTATTCCTTCAACGCCTACGGAAATCCGAATCATCCCGGGGGTCACGCCGTGTTGTGCAAGCTCATCGGCACCCATGTTGATGTGTGATGAGTAAACTGGAATACTCACGAGCGTTTCCACGCCGCCGAGCGACATCGCATTGATGGCGACTTTCAAGTTGTCTGCGACTTTCACGGCGGCCCTTACCCCGCCTCGTACTTCAATTGTCACAATCCCCCCGAATCCGGTCATCTGTTTTTTCGCTAACCTATGCTGGGGATGAGAGGGAAGTCCGGGGTACACGACGCGCGAGATTTTCGGATGCTTTTGTAACGCCTGCGCAAGTGCCAGTGCGTTTTCGTTCTGCCGCCGCACCCGCAACTCGAACGTCTTCAAGCTGCGGTCGAGCAAAAATGCTGCAAACGGATCGGCGCAGCCGCCGAGGTGTTTTGCCAGATCTTTGACTTTCTTGATGAATGCTTTCTTCCCGACGACGACACCCCCCATAATATCCGCATGCCCTCCTAAATACTTTGTGGCGCTCTCGATTATAACATCCACTCCGTAGTCAAATGGCTGCTGGTTGAGAATTGTGGCAAAAGTGTTGTCGATCATAATGATAATAGAACTGCCGAATTCTCTTTCTGCCCTGCGTGTTAGGGTCACGAGCTTTGCGATATCGACGATTTGCAATGTCGGGTTCGTTGGAGATTCGAAGTAGACAACGCGCGTACTCGGCGCGATGAGATAGCGGAGATCGTCCAGAGCCGTCGGATCAACATGTTTGACCGCGATATCATAGCGGGGAAGCGTGTCGCGGAAGAACCGGTACGTTCCGCCGTACAACGCAGGCGTGCTGACAATCTCTTCCCCTGACTTGCACACTGCGAGAATTGCCGTGGATATCGCCGCCATGCCGGAAGAGAAAAGAGCGGTCGCTTCGCCGTTTTCCATCAGCGCGATGCGGTCTTCGACTTCATTCACCGTCGGGTTGTGGTAGCGCGTGTAGACAAGTACGGTCTCGTCACCTTGCGCGTAGCGTATTGCATCTTTGGAATTTGCGAAGCGGTACGTGCTTGTCTGGTAAATGGGTGTTGCGACGGGACCTTTGAATGCGTGCAAATGCTTGCCGTGGATTGCGCGTGTGGCGAGGGAGAGATTACGTTGCCTGAGGCGTTTCATGAGGTCGTTTGTTAGTTGTTGGTCGTCAGTTATCGATTTGCTGGTTTTTCCTGCGATGCGAGCATTTTCGTCGCTTTGAGGAAAATTGCGTCAAACATCGTCTCGCTGAGTTTCCCTGTAAATGTATTCTGCTGACTGGGATGGTATGAACCGATGAGTGTAACATACTCGTTAAGTTTCACTTCCACTTCGTGTGCAAACTGTGGCTTCTGTCTCAATGAAGTCATTCCTGATTCTTTGTAAGCATTGAAGGTCACATCAAAAGCAAGTCTGCCCAGAGCAACAACGACACAGACATTCCCGAGCAGCTGCAATTCCTGAAACAGGTACGGCCGACAGTTTTGCAACTCTTGTAACAACGGTTTATTCTGAGGTGGTGCGCAACGCAACGACGCGGTAATATAACAATCTTTCAGTTGTAATCCATCGTTACGTGAAGCCGACTCAGCTTTATTGGCGAAGCCGAATTTATGGAGCGTTCGGAAGAGCCAGTCCCCGCTCCGGTCGCCGGTGAACATTCTTCCGGTCCGGTTTCCGCCGTGCGCTGCAGGTGCAAGACCAACGATAAGCAGTCGGGCTCTCGGATCGCCGAGACCCGGCACGGGTTTGCCCCAGTAGTCGCAGTTCCTGAACCTCGCGACTTTCTCCCGTGCGACTTTCTCACGCCAGCGGACGAGACGTGGACACTTTGTACAGCGGACGATCGTGCGCTGGAGCGAATCGAGATTGCGCTGGTTTGTCGATCCGATATGAGGATTCATAGAACCGCCAAAGCGGGTTTTGGGAAATCATTCTTCACATATCGAACTTTTGGCCTCTCACAGGAATGTCAACATGACTGTATCCTCGATCATTGAGTCCGGTTCGTAACTTCTGCGCCCGCTCAACCTCTCCATGAACGAGAAAAATCTGACCAAGCTGCCGCTTGTCGAACTGCCCAATGTATCGCAGCAGTTCATTTCCGTCTGCGTGGGCGCTGAAGGAATTCAACACGACGACTTCTGCCTTGCGCCTGTACACTTCACCGAAAATCTTCACCCCTTCCCATCTGTCTACAAGTTTCTTACCAAGGGTGTTTTCTGCCTGGTAGCCGACAATCAGAATTGTTGTGCGTGGATCCTCGATGTTGTTAGCGAGATGGTGGAGAATGCGTCCAGCTTCACACATGCCCGACGCCGCAATGATCATGCACGGATCTTTCATACGATTCAGCTTTTTTGATTCTTCTGCGGAACGAACATAGTGCAACCGGCTTGAGCCAAGCGGGTCGCGGTTCTGGCCGATATGTTGTCGCATTTCGTCATCGAAACATTCCGGATGCTGTCTGAAGATATCTGTAGCGTCGATGGCAAGCGGACTATCGACATACACAGGCATGTCGGGCAGCTGGCCCTTATCCCTTAGCTTCTGGAGTGCATAGACAAGATCCTGTGTTCGACCAACGCTGAACGCAGGAACAATGACTTTTCCCCCACGTGCACTGGTGCGGCGAAGAACTTCCGCGAGTTGCTGTTCCATGGTCTCCGGCGGATCGTGAAGCTTGCCCCCGTACGTGCTTTCGCTGATGAGAACGTCCGCGTTTCCCAGAAATGCGGGATCCCGGATAATCGGCATGTTCCAGCGACCGAGGTCGCCGGTAAAGCCGAGTGTTTTCCTCAAACCATTTTCTCTGACGGCTATTTTGACTGAAGCCGATCCCAGAATATGACCTGCGTCGGAGAACTTGGCAGAAACTCCTCTGTACACGTCAAATTCATTCTCATACGGGACCCCGCGAAAGTGTTCCATCGCTGCTGCCGCATCCTTCGGGGTGTAGAGAGGCTCAATGGGCGAACCGTGGTGTTTTCCGATTTTCGTATTGAGGAACTCGGCATCCTTTTCCTGAATATGGCCGCTATCTGCAAGCATCACGCGAGAGAGGTCCAGAGTGGCAGTGATACAGTAAATGGGCCCGCGGTATCCCTGTTTGACAAGGCCGGGAAGATTTCCGCTGTGGTCGATGTGCGCGTGGGAAAGAGCGACCGCATCGATCGACCTTGGGTCGAAGGGAAATTTCCCATTTCGCTCGTTCGCTTCTTGCCGATGACCCTGGAAGAGTCCGCAATCTAACAGGACGTTAAAACCGTTACCATGCAAAAGGTGCATGGAGCCGGTGACGGTTCGGGCGGCGCCCTGGAATTCAATCTGCATGGGGAAGTGTGGTAGTGGTGAAGTTTCGGCGTATCGTAAAGGTGAAATGGGTTGGAGATTCCCTTTCAGGAAACAATTCGAGCGATCAAGAAGGCCGCTGCTGCAGCGCAGCCCCCAACCATGACTGTTTGAAGTGCACTCCGACGCGGCGAGGCGCCCGTGAATCTGCCTTTGGTGAAACCAAAGAACCCGAGCGCAATAATCGTTATGATCACGGAGATCAACAGCGCACTCGTCGCACTGGACAGAGCCATATAGGGCGACAGCGGTATGAACCCCCCGGCAGCGTAGGCACCGCCGATTGTGGCTGCACTCTTCATCGCCCTCTTCGATTCCGGTTTTTCCAACCCCAATTCGTAGCGCATCATGAAATCGACCCATTTGTCGGGTCTATTGCGAAACGCTTCGACAATGGGAGCGGTCTCATCAGATGTGAGGCCGTACTGCTGGAAGATTTCCTCCACTTCCGCGACTTCCGCCTCCGGTTTCTCTCTGACTTCGACGTGCTCGCGCTGCTGCTCGCTTTCATAGTGTTCGGCATCCGTCTTGGCTGCGAGATAGCCGCCGAGGCCCATCGCGATGGAGCCTGCAGCGATTTCAGCAAGCCCGGCCGTGACGATAATCGGCGTTGCACTTACGGCACCGGCGAGCCCTGCGGCGAGAGCAAAGGGAACTGTCAGACCATCTGCCATCCCGATGACGGCGTCCCGCACGATGTCGCTCGCAGTAAAATGCTTTTCAATATGTGGCGTCTGGGGCATGGAAGTTCTCTCCTTATGATTTTCGGAGCGCTTTATTCGATCGCCTGCACACTACATCATAACATTCCGCTCCCTTTTCTAACAAACCATTCTGTGGCGAACAACAGGACAATCAACGCGGCGATGAATTGCCAGTTCCACAGTTCCAGTTCGGTTGAATCAGTGAGTTCTTTTGCGCTGAATTCTGTGCGTGTTCGAATGGTGTCGATGAGCATTGATGCGTGTGTGATATCAGTATACACACCGCCCGTGTGGAACGCAAGCTGTTCCAGGAGCTCCCTGTTCATTCTCGTCTCCAGAAACTCGACGTTGATCTGGCCTACAGAGAATTTCCCCTGGTCTTCGCCAAGCGCCCTCTCATCGACGCCTGCTCTTGCGGAGAAACCATAATCTCCCGCACCAAGGCCGTCAATGCTTCCTTCATAGCGCCCACTCCCGACGCTGCGAAGCATTGTCTCAAACCGCTGATCCTTCGAGGTTACCTGAACGCGGAGCTCAGCGTTATCGACAGCTCGGAATTGGTCATCATACACCTCACCGGTGAATTCAACCGGCTCTGCCGTAGTGAAGACATTTTTGGTCGGAGACACGCGAATCTTCTTTCCCTCGTCGAGTGTCGTTAACCATCGTACTCCATTGACCAAAAGGAGCGCGAAGAGTCGTTCCGTTTGAGGATTTCCCTGCGCGAGAAGCCGCCAGCGCCACACCGCGTGTCCCGTAATCGCAAAGGCCTTTTGCCGGGCAACGTTGCGGGTAAGAACCAGAGGCTCGGTGAGCGCAACCGACTGGATTTTTCTCGCCAGCCCAGGGTCGGGCCGGGCGAAGGCTAGCACATCGGCCTCCGGCTTGGCGTGGAAGATCGTTTCGCTCTTGAAGATGGGCGGAAGCTGACGCCAGCCATCGACGTTCGCGCTTCCTTCAAGATTCACCAGGACGTGTGCACGGTTCTTCTCGGCAACTTCAGCAAAGACAAGAAGCTCATCGGTGGTTGAGACATTCCATGAGAAGGGAAGAAGTGTCTCGAACATCTGCAGTTTACTGAAATCAAGTGTCCTCGCACCGACGAAGAGAAGCGGCTTTTTCTGTAGGCTCATTGCGTCGTACAGTTGCCGCATGACCCCCTGCGTCGCTGATGATGAGGGGTATCCAATGAAGACAAGGCAGTCTGCGCTGTCAATGGCTGGAGGTACGGGCGAACCCTCATAGAATTCCCCCGTGGCTTTTTGAACGAGAGCCTTTACCGTAAAGCGCTGTTCCTCGGAAAGGATCTGGCGAACAACGGACACGTCTGGGCTTGGAGCTCCCGCGACGAGGAGAATATTTAGCTTCGTTTTCAAAACCCTGACGAAGAACGACGAGGCGTTGTTCTTCTCCGTCAGCTCACCCGGCAAATGGGAAACACTCACGCCGTATTTTTCTACGCCCTCTTCTTTAGGCTGGTACGAAAGCGAGATCGCGTAATCGCGGGTTCCTTCCTGCAGTTGAAGGATTTTTCGGTCAACGGCGGTTGCACCCTGCAAAAGAACTACCTCGACTCTCTCATTCTTATAACCGGAACTCCTTACGCGGACCTCGACGGGAACGCGCGTATCTGCATAGGCAATGGTATTTGTGGCGACGTTGGCGATCAGGACATCACGCTTTTCCACAGTATCACCGATGCCAATAATATAGAGTGGAATATTGAGTTCCTCGGCGCTGGAAAGGGGATTTTTTCCTACGGTGTAATTGCCGTCCGAGATCAAAACGGCTGCTTGAATATTCTCTCTGGTTTTTTCCTGCGCCAGTTGTGTTAGGGCGGCGGCGAGATCAGTCGTCTCTCCTGTAAAGGTAAGGGGATCGGCAGGGAACGGTGTGGATGGTTTCAGCTGTGAGGCGAAGCGGAAATAGAGCACATCGACACCGGCAATTCCGGAGAACAGATTTCTTTTTAGAAGCGATCGAACTTCATTACTGCGTTCGGACCCACGGTCTTTGATGGTCATGCTTTCCGAGATATCGACAAGCACAGCGAGTCGAGGATTCTGTTCGTGGTGGAAAACGATCTTAAGAAGTGGTTCGAAGATGAGGAACAACAAGAATGCCAGAGCAAGCGCCCGTACGGAGATAAGGATCACCTTCGTGCGTTTGGCAAGTGGAGGAATTGTCGCGTGATAGAAAAATATTGTAAGGCCGACAGCCCCGCAGAGCAGAACGACAAGAAGCACAATACTCGCGCCCAGAGATATGACGAACTCCGGAAACTCCATCGTCATCGCACCAGCACCATTTTTTTTACGTCTGAAAACGTGAGGGATCGAAGGCAGTAAAGATAAACGCCGCTAGGAACCAAAATACCGTGATCGTTTCTACCATCCCAGAAAACTGGAGGATTCGTCCCCGCGACTGACATCCCGTTGAAAACCGTGGCGATGCGTTGACCGAGAACGTTGTATACAGTAAGTTCGATCCGAGCCGGGGAGGGCGTATCGAATTCTATATATGTTCCGGCGTTGAAAGGATTGGGATAGTTTTGGTGGAGCTTAAAGGTGAGTGGCGGGACTCCAAGTGTTGTAGAGCCATAGCGAAATTCCCACTGAGTCTGCGCTGAAGGTGCAGGGCTTGAATACATGTTTCCGGCACTGTCATGCCCTTCGATGTGAAACCGGACGAGTGTTCCCAACGGTTGTTGTGGTACTGCTCCGCGGTAGCGTCCCGATGTAGAGAAAAACATGTTGGAGTCTAATCCCATAGTGACTACCTGTTCGGATGAGCTTCCAGGCGTCGTAAACTTAAGCTGGACGCTGTCTGGCCGAAGTCCAAATTTTGAAGCAACGAATGTTGTAATCACGTTCTCTGAACCCATGAGCGAGACCGTTGGCTGGTTGCTGAAGACGGGTCCGAATGAAAGAAGCGCCCGGAACACATCAACCAGGCCGTACCCAACGAAATTATTTGGTCGGGTTGCCGCGCGGGGATCACCAGTTGCAATACTATCCGCCGTGGCAAGAAGCGAATCTCGCACCTGCATCGCCGTGAGCTCCGGCCGGGCAGAGAGCAGGAGTGCGGCGGTTGACGCCGCGAGTGGGGTAGACAGTGAAGTACCACTTACCAACCCATATGATGACTGCCCCGGAAGCGCTCCGTAAACCCCGGCGCCGGGTGCGACGACTTCGGGCTTGGTGCGAGCGTCGTTGGTTGGGCCTGTGGAACTGAAGCCCGCTAGAGAACGCGAGAACGTGATGGCGCCGATAGAAAGAATGCTGTCGGCGTCGGCGGGAGCGATCAGAGTACCACGAACGCCGTCTCCGTTTCCTTCGTTTCCCATCGCTGTGCAAACGACCACCCCAAGTCGCGCAGCACGCACCGCCGCAAGCGATGTCACCGCTGTTCTTCCATTGAAGTCACCGTTGTCCCAGGAGTAATCCCCGGGACCTGGACCCGGTGGATCGAAGTCGTTATAACCAAGCGAGCTGCTAACACCATCAACACCGATGCTTTCCATCCACTCGATCGCGGCCATCCAATTGTCTTCCTCGATGCGCGTCTCCGTCGGAACATATTCCGTTTTGGCGAGAAGAAACTGCGACCCGTAGGCCGGTCCGATGAGCTGCCCGGGCTTGTGTCCGCCCAGCACGGACATCGTGAGGGTTCCGTGAGAATCCTGGGTCGTTGCGTCGCCGGCCTGGTTAGCGGTGGTATCATCGTTCTGGATAAAATCGTGTTCGGCGATCACTCTTGCATTCTGCAGTGCTTCGTGGATACGCCAGCGGAATCCGGTGTCCAGCATTCCCACAATGACTCCCTCGCCTGTGATCCCGAGCTCGTGTACTTTTACTGCGTTGATCATTGTATTCTGGGCAAGAGAGGGACCGTAATCCAGTGATCCAGCTTTTCTCGGTAGGAATGGGGTATGAGCTTCGATACTTTCGCTGTGACGGTAGAATAGTGCGACCGGAGCGACCCGTTCCACGAATGGAAGATTCTCCACGCGCCGTCTCTGTTCCGGAGTGAGAAAGAAACTTGCGGCTTTGAGCCACCGACTCTGTCGTTGAGTTCTTCCGGCTACCCTTTCAACATCGTCAAGATAGGGTTGATAGAGAGGAAGATCCTCTGCGTCAATCACCGAGGTTGCATGAGATACCTTCGCGCGGCGCTGGAGCGCTCGCGGCGAAAGAATTTGAGCGGCTCGGGTCCACGCTGGCGTGGATTTCTGCAGTGATCCACTTGCCGGCGCCTGCGGTCCTTTGTCTTTGAAAAAGACCCAGTACTTCTTCTGTGCTTGCGGAGTTTGTGCTGAGGAGATCGTCAAAGAGAACAAGAGGCCGGCGAGAAAGAATATCGTGAGCCCCACGCGTTGCATTACGGGTTCTGCAAAAGCTTTTCAATAATCTGAATTGCTGTGACACCGTCCGCCTCCGCGTTGAAGTTGGGGACGATGCGGTGGCGAAGAACGGGTCCTGCCATTGCTTTCGCATCACTGCTGTCAGGCGTATGACGACCTTCGAGGATGGCTCTAGTCTTGGCACCGAGAATGAGGTACTGGGACGCACGCGGACCCGCGCCCCAACTGAGCCAGTTCCTGATGAATTCGGGTGCAGTGGGTGAATTCGGTCTCGTTCGGGTGACCAGGTCGACTGCGTACCGGACAACGTTGTCGGCGACAGGGACTCTGCGGACCAGATCCTGGAATGCGATTATCTCCCGAGCATTAAGAATGCGACCGAGCTGCGGCTCGTACATGCTCGTCGTACTCCTGACAATCTCCACTTCTTCGCTGTGAGAGGGATATTCAAGCCAGAGGTTAAACATGAAACGATCAAGCTGCGCCTCGGGCAGCGGATACGTCCCTTCCTGTTCGATCGGATTCTGCGTGGCGAGAACGAAGAACGGTTCTTCCAAAACGTACTTTTGTCCCGCTGCCGTGACATGATGCTCCTGCATTGCCTCAAGAAGGGCAGCCTGCGTTTTTGGGGGCGTCCGATTGATTTCATCTGCGAGTACAATATTTGCAAACACCGGTCCTTTCACGAACTTGAACGACTTCGTTCCCGCACCTACATTTTCTTCGATGATCTCGGTACCTGTGATGTCGCTCGGCATCAGGTCGGGAGTGAATTGGATGCGGCTGAATTTCAGATCCAGCACCTGAGCGAGCGTTTTGATGAGCAAAGTCTTTGCCAGGCCCGGAACACCGACGAGCAAGCAATGTCCCCGTGCCAGAAGTGAAACTACCAACTGTTCAATTATGTAATCCTGGCCAATAATCACTTTCGCAATCTCCCGTTTGATCTCCATATAGCTATTCCGGAGAGTTTCTACTGCTTCTACGTCGTCCGCTACACGCGATGTGGTATTCCGATGGGTCATAATCGAACTTCCCAGTAGATATCCTGCTTCAGCTCCGCGATCCACTTCTGATACTCCTTGTTGCGCTTGAAGTTCGTTGCAATCTGCTCGACGCGTTTCCAATCGTCGGTAAGATTGGTTGCATGCTCGGGGATGCGGTTTTTCAGGTAAACGATATGATACCCAAAATTTGTTCCATACTGAACGCGGATCGGGTCGCTGATCTCACCAGAATTCAACAATCGGACGGTTGACTGGAGTGATTGATCAAGCTGTTCGATGCTGTACGTTCCAAGGTATCCTCCGATTGGTGCTGTTTCCACATCTTCGGAATAGCGTTTGGCAAAATCGCTGAACCTTGTCCCTTGAAGTGTGCTGTCTTTGAGCGACCTCAGAAATGCAATCGTGGAGTCTTCCGCCCTCGGATCCTGTCCGACCTTGAAAAGAATATGCCGGGCGTGAACGGTCTCTCCTCTTCGTTCGAGAAGCTGTATTATGTGAAAGCCGAATGACGTTTCGACGATTCTCGACAATTGTTCTTGCTTCAGACCGAACACCTCCTCCTCAAACTCTTTCACCAACTGCCCCCGGCGGATGAAGCCAAGGTCACCACCCGAACTTGCCGACCCGGGATCCTGGGAATATCGTTTTGCAAAACTGGCAAAATCTCCTCCCGCTTTTATGCTGTCCAGGACGGTTTGCGCCGCTGCACGAACTGTCGATTTCGCCTCGTCACTTGCTCTGGGAACGCGGAAAATGTGGTACAACTCCACCTGTTCCGGAGCATTAGGTAAGGAATCTTTGTAGGTTGCATAAAACTCCTCGACCTCGCGTCGGGCGGCCTGGACATTGGCAAATTTTGCCTGCTGCATCCGGCTGACGAGCAGTTGCTTGCGCATGTCGTCCCGAAACTCTCTCTTCAGACGGTTGATGGGCATACCGTACGACTCTTCCAGTCGGCGCTCCGAACCTGCCTGCTGGACGCGCTGTTGAATCAGTGCATCAAGCTGCTGCGTAACTTCATCGTCTGTAACGGCGATGCTGTCTTCCACGGCCTTTGCAAGGATTAATTTCTCGTTGATCATGGCCTCAAGGACCTGGCGTTTCAAATCTGGGGTCTTCGGGTCGACACGGTTATTGAACACGAAGAAATCCACCTGGGAATTCAACTCGGACTCCATGACGATCTCCTTGTCAATCACTGCGACCACGCGATCCAGGATGCGGGGCTGCGCGGGAAGATCCGCCGAGGTGAGAATCACTCCGCCTGACAACAAGAGTATAGCGTTAACTCTCATCATGGCACGGTAATCTCCACCTCGTACTGGGAGCGGAGATGCGCGATCAGCTCAGCGTAACGCTGTCGGCGCGCATTGATGGTAAGACGCTGGCGAATCTCGTTGCGCACTAAGTCAAGAGGGGCACCCGTCCCGTGCCGAAACTTAGCATGGGTCTGGATGACAACGAATGCCCCTTGCGTTCGAACCGGAAAAGAAGTTTCTCCCGATGGTAGGTTCATTGCGACACGCCATAATTCGGCGGGGAACAATGTCTGCTGTGTATAATACTTCGCACTTGTGGAACTGCTAATTGATTTCTGTGCCGCGGTATCGTTCTCAAACGTGCTGAGAACAGAGTCCCACTGTGCACCCCTAAAAATCTTCGCGCGGAAGGAGTTCGCTTTTCCGCGATCGGTGAAGGCGACGAGGCTTACGAGGACAACATCTTCTCGAAGAAGAAATTCCTCCGGGTGACTTTTGAAGTATGTGGAGATGCTGTCCTCGGCGATGTGAATGGTATCTCCGTAGATTTCTTTCTGTAAAAGTGCCTCGATGCTGAGCTGTTTCCGTGCTTCGCGCACCTGGCGCTGCACTTTTTCGGAATTCTCCAAACCCTGACGGCGTGCCTCCTGGAAGAGCAGCTCATTATTGACCCACCGTGCAGCCTCCTGGCGGATCATCGCAGCGGAGGATTTGCGGGTTGAATCGTTCTCGATTTCGTCCGTCGTCAGAAATGAATCGCCTACCCGGGCTACGTATCCGCTCCTGGGTTCGCGCGGCTGACATCCGCCCACGAGTTGCATCAACAACAGCCCCGAGATAATCGGGCCTGACGCCGCGTCACGTACCAGCCTTACTCTGATGGCTTTCCTCCTGCAAACGCCTGGCGCAAGACTTCTCTATGCTGCACGACCGGGTATTGCATTCTCAGCCGCTCCAACCATTCATTCTGGAGGCGCTTTGATTCGGAGTCCTGGAATGCAGTAGAGACCTCGGGAGCCGCTTCCCCGAAGGTTTTCCTCCGGGCTGGATCTTTCTTCATAACTTTCAGGATGACAAATCGATTCTGGAACTTGATAGGTCCAACGACCTTACCGACTTCGCGTGCCCATGCTTCCTTTGTGAGATCGTCCGTATCTGCTGGTATAAGGCCACGTGATTTCTTCTGCGGCTTGCTGCCCTTGATTTGTCCAATCACCGTGTCGATGTTCCTTCGGCGCTGCAAACCCTTACGGATTTTCACTGCTATGCTCTCCGCCTCCGTGGAGACTTCTACCATCTCTACGCGGTTGGGATAAGTATACTGGCCGCTGCGTTCAGCGAAGAAACTCTTTAACCTGGTGGAGTCGATGGCGATTCTGTTCCAGACCTCGAGTTGCTCGGCTTTGTACAGCACCACTCCCTCTTGAAACTCTTTCATAAGGGTTTCGAATTCCGGATAACGATCCTCGAGTCCGACGCACGCCTCCTCGAGAACGAGCAGGTCTCCCGCTTTATCAACCTGAAGCGGGAAATTTGCGGACTTGAGAGAAGCGTCTCTGAAATCGCCCAGATTGCTCATGAAGGTAATAAGGGAATCTGCCGTGATCCTTCGTTTACCCACGGAGATGATCGGTTTGCGTCGCACATTCGGTGGCACCTTAACAGCCCACAGAGAGTCAGAAGGAGTTTTTGTGGAATCGATGTAGCCGATAAGCTCGTTCAGCATCATGACGTTTGAAACCGAACTTTTCCCTGAGCCGGTCCACGAACCTCCGATATTGCTCATCATAGCGATACTGCTGGTACGTTCTCTGCAGCTCACCGCGCAACTCATCGAACGCGGGAAGGGGCTTGACCTCTTCGCATCTGATGATGTGGTAGCCGAACCTCGTTTTGACGATATCCGAGACTTCTCCCGGGCGGAGCTTGAAGGCGGGTTCTTCGAGATCGGGAGGCAATCGCCTCCGTGAAAAAAATCCCAGGTTACCTTCCCGTCTTGCACTGCCGGGATCTTCGGAGTACTGACGGGCAAGCGCGGTGAAATCGCGGCCCGCTTTAAGACTGTCCTGCACCATTCGGATTTTCTCCAGGGCGACATCCTTCCCTAGGGAATCCACACTTTTTCCCTTTGTGCCGATCATAATGTGGCTGATGGAAACGGAGTAAATTGCGGGTCTTCGATCGAACAGCTTGACAATGTGATAACCAAAAACCGAGCGGAGGGGTCGTTCAGTAACTTCGCCGATTTTCAGGTTATATGCAGCGTCTTCAAACGGTGTAACCATCTGGCCAGAAGTGAAGTAGAAAAGATCGCCCCTGCTTTCGCGTGCAGAAGGATCCTCGCTGTACTGTTCCGCAGCGGTGCCAAAGTCCGTTCCCGACTTAATGTGTTTGATGATGTCCATGGCACGATTCCACGCCTTGAGAGTCTCTTCTGGCGCCGCATTTGCATTGAGTCGGATGAGAATGTGACTTGCTCGGAGGTCTTCCTTGCGGCGCTCGAACATCGCACGAAGCGCGGGTCCGGTAAGTTCCCGCTCCAGGAGAAAGGTCCTTGCAACATGGATGCGGTACTCGCGAAGCTCCGAACGGACATCGGGTTCGTCCAGGAGATTGCGGGCATATGCATCACGCAGTTTGAGTTTATAATTCGTGAGAAGGTCCAGAAACTTCTCGCGGTCTTCAAGCGAAGACTTCCTGGCGGCTTCCCATGTTCCTGCATTGCGCTCGTAAAAACGCTCGTATTCGCGGAGAGACACCTTGTCGGTACCCGCTTCAAGAACGAGGAGATCGTTTGCTGTTGGGCTGCATCCCCACATTGTTGCAAGGGCAAGTGTGAAAAAAAAGGACAAAAGAACTCGTGTGCGAGGTCGCATGCTCATTGTTCCTCTTGAGATAATAGCTGATGAAGACAAAAGGTCTACTGTGAAGGCGTTCAAGTATAACAAAAAATTGCGTAAAAGACAAGGAATTCCAATCGTTTGTTTGTATTTGAACGGGATTTTCTGTATTGTGGATCAGGATTCGGAATGACAAAATCCCGATTTGGTTTAGACACCCACGCCATTCAGAACACCGCTGCTGAATACTGGAACTTATCCACCGCGGCATTGGTCGAAGAAGCCATCCGGCGCCACGAAGGACTCCTCTCCCACAGGGGTCCGCTCGTCGTGCACACGGGTCATCATACCGGACGCTCGCCCAACGACAAATTCATTGTGCAGGAATCCTCGAGTGAAAAAAGCATCTGGTGGGGAAGGGTGAATCGTCCGATCGACCCTGCGAACTTCGAAAGACTTTACAGCAGGATGCTCTCCTACCTCGATGGGAAGGAAGTATTTGTGCAGGATTGCTTCGCCGGCGCCGACCCGCGCTATCGTCTTCCCATTCGCATTGTCACTGAGGCGGCATGGCACAATCTTTTCGCGCGACATCTGTTCATCAATGCTGCACCTGAAGAACTTGAACGGCACAAACCGGAGTTCACGGTTATTGATACCCCTCGATTTCATGCAATCCCCGGGGAAGATGGAACGAACTCGGAGGTCTACATTATCATCAACTTCGCGAAGAACCTTGTCATCATCGGAGGTACCAGCTACGCCGGCGAGATTAAGAAGTCGGTCTTTACTATCATGAACTACCTCCTGCCTCTGAAGAACGTTTTCCCCATGCACTGCTCGGCAAACATCGGTGCGAAAGGTGACACGGCGATTTTCTTCGGCCTCTCGGGAACAGGCAAAACCACGCTTTCTGCCGATCCACACAGAAAACTCATAGGTGACGACGAGCATGGTTGGAGCGAAGATGGTGTATTCAATTTCGAAGGAGGCTGCTACGCGAAAGTCATCCGGCTCTCAAAGGAAGCGGAGCCGCAGATCTACGAAACCACAAGGCGATTCGGTACGGTGTTGGAGAACGTGATCATTGATCCTGCAACACGGCGGCTTGATCTGTACGATGCCTCGCTGACAGAAAACACACGCGCCGGCTATCCCTTGAAGTTCATCGAGAATACGGAAGAATCAGGAATGGGGGGCCACCCCAAAAACATTATCATGCTTACGGCCGATGCGTTCGGTGTGCTGCCTCCAATTGCGAAGCTCACCCCCGAGCAAGCCATGTACCATTTTATTTCCGGCTACACGGCAAAGGTGGCAGGGACGGAAAAAGGAGTGGGATCAGAACCCCAGGTCACGTTCAGCACATGTTTTGGAGCTCCGTTCCTGGTTCACCATCCTACAGTCTACGCTCGAATGCTGAAGGAAAAAATTGCAAAGTACAAAGCGGTGTGCTGGCTCGTGAATACGGGCTGGACGGGGGGACCCTTCGGAGTCGGAATGCGCATGAAAATTGCACACACGAGGGCGATGATCAGCGCCGCGCTGACCGGCATGCTGGCTGAAGCACCGACGGTGGAGGATGAATTCTTCGGACTGCACGTCCCTGTTGCGATTGACAGCGTGCCGCAGAATGTCTTAATGCCCCGAGTCACCTGGTCAGATAAGAATGCCTACGATGATCAGGCGAGGGATCTCGCGGGCCGGTTCCGCAAAAACTTCGAGCAATTCGCGAAAGAGGTGCCGGAGGATATCCGTTCAGCGGCCCCGAAGGTCACAAAGTAGCTGAAGTTTTTTCTGCGTGCCTCGTTTCAATCCACGCGCCCACGCGGGGCGCGACTCTCGACAATCGTGTAGGCCGGCGTATGCACGATGTTTCAATCCACGCGCCCACGCGGGGCGCGACTGCGGTCCCGCGCTCGATGCGAAGGCCTGCACGACGTTTCAATCCACGCGCCCACGCGGGGCGCGACGATGGACAGGAGTCGCAGTTCTACTTTGCGAACCCGTTTCAATCCACGCGCCCACGCGGGGCGCGACGGTCTCGCCGGGAAGAACGCGTCTGCGACGTAGCGTTTCAATCCACGCGCCCACGCGGGGCGCGACGATTCCCAAGTCGAGATTCGACGAGGTGAACGAGGCGTTTCAATCCACGCGCCCACGCGGGGCGCGACTTGGTCCGTCGGCTCGTCTTGCACGCCCAGGTACGCGTTTCAATCCACGC
>Ga0247727_10002035_pt1 | contig 46761 bp, 49 predicted proteins | sample WisWelCaveWW1625_FD_202498 | JGI IMG/M metagenome (GOLD analysis project Ga0247727, IMG submission 202498) | Biofilm microbial communities from Wishing Well Cave, Virginia, United States - WW16-25 | ecosystem: Environmental > Aquatic > Deep subsurface > Groundwater > Cave microbial mat | place...
TGAACCTTACCCCATTTGATAGACACGAAGAAAAGCCACATCTTCCAGGAGAAGGAGGATTGGCATGGAAACAGACAAGAAACGGACGGCGTATGACCGGCAGTTTAAGAACGATGCGGTCAATCTCGTGGTCAATGGGGGCCGTAGCGTCCGGGAGGTTGCCCGAGATTTGGGGATCGATCCAAATCGTTTGTACCACTGGAAGCGCAAACTCACGCAAGAAGGATCAGATGCGTTTCCTGGCAAAGGACGCCTGAGTCCGCAGGAAGAAGAACTCCGTCGCCTTCGCAGGGAGCTGGAAGAAGCGAAAGAGGACCGGGAGATTTTAAAAAAAGCCCTGGCATACTTCTCCAAGCACGGCAAGTGAGGTATCAGTTCGTGGAATCGCACCGAGAGCATTCGGAGGTTGGACGGATGTGCCGCTTGTTGAACCTGAGTCGCAGTGGATTCTATGCGTGGCAGAAGAAGCTGCTCAGTGCTCGTTCTGCTCACAATGAGGGTCTGATCCGAGAGATTCGCAGGATCTACGCCGAAGGGCGAGGAGAATACGGAAGCCCAACGATTTGTGAAGCCTTGCGGCAGGAAGGCCATTTGGTCAATCATAAGCGGATTGCTCGATTGATGCGCAACATCGGGCTTCGGTCGAAGGTGATTCCTCGCTTCAAACGAACGACCCGACGGTGCAAAGATCGGGATGCGGCTCCCAACCTGTTGCAGCAGAACTTTCGCACTGACGCACCCAACCGGGTATGGCTGTCGGACATCACCTACATCGACACCGATGAAGGATGGTTGTATCTGACGACGGTGGAAGACATGTGGTCGCGGCGGATGCTCGGCCATGCAATCACGGACCATCTGCGAGCCACGGCAGTTCTCGATGCAGTGGAGATGGCTTTGGGACGACGTGTTGTTGCGCCTGGGTTGATCCTCCACTCCGATCGCGGAACCCAATATGCCGATCATGGTGTTCGTCGGATGCTCACCGTTCACGGTATCATCCAGAGCATGAGTAGCACGGGCAACTGCTACGACAACGCGATGGCCGAATCGTTCTTTGCGACATTCAAGAAAGGGCATGTATTTTGGGAGCGATTCCGAACCAAGGAAGAAGCTCGGAGAAGAATTTTTGAGTATCTGGAAGTGTTCTACAACCGAGTGCGACGCCACTCATCACTCGGTTACAAATCACCCGTGGCCTTTGAACAACAACATACGATGTTGGCTTAACTCTGTGTCCACTAAACGGGGTGAACTCCATTTTGTTTTGCACGGTCTAACTGAAACCCATGATGCAAAACAGCTTTACATCGTGAGAGATACTATTAGACAGACTCTATGGGTAGGTGGTTCTTATGTGTACCGGGCTAGCATTGCACCGAATTCTAAGCATGTGGCTTTTGTTTCTACCCAAGTGAATAATGATGGAAAACAGAATTATGATCTTTTGGTCTTAGATCTGAAAGGAAAGTTAGTGGCAAAAGCTGATAGCGGTATACGATACTCTTGGAGTCCCGACGGAAACGAAATTGTGTTCATAAAGGGATATAACATTGAAATGGGTGAAGGTTTTAGGCCGACGCAAACGGGAATACTTAACGTTGAGACTAAAGATATTCAGATCTTAGACTTTAGGACTTACGATGTACACTGGTCTTCATTTGATAGCCAGATTTATTTCATAGATTATGAAACAGGAAAGGTCAAATCACTTGATCCGGCCAAAGGTATTTTGAGGCTAACGAGCTACAAAGGCATTTACCTCTCCCCAGATGGCGCATTTTATTTTAAGCCCAATTATGAAGGTGGTAACTTTGGTTTGTACACTAAAGATAATGTCGATATTACTGAGTCGTTTCTAAGAGCAACAGGTGGAGTGTATCCAGAGGCTAAGTGGCTTGATGAATCAAAGCTCTTGGTCAGGGATGAAAACCTCAAGCTTGATAACGTACACAGAAACCTTGTGTTTAATGTCCGAATGAATAAAGCGATCGTGTTCGAAGGCAGTATAATCGGAACTTCTTCAAACAGCAAGTATGTTGGGATTTTTCACAATGGGTCCGTGAGAGTTTCTAATATAATGCAATTGCAAAAAGAATAGGAAGCCAAGCACTCATGAACACATCATTCTTTAAAGCCAAGATACCAACGTATCTCGTAGCGGTAATGGCTTTCCTGCTCTTCATGGGATTTCCGTTTGTGAATGTGGTGAATGAGCAAGAAGTACAGCCCGCTCTTCCACCAATCCCCGTAGACAACGACCGGCTTCAAATTGAACTATTGATCATGAAACTCTCCGGCGCTGCACGTTTTGGGGGCCGCCACGATGGGGTTTCTCTATCTGGGGCGGCACGAAAACAGAAGCGGGCGGGAGCACTTTCCAATATTGATCGCAGAGGGTTCGCCTTGGAAGTCAAAGCAATCAACATTGACAAAGAGGGCGCTCTAGTAACAATAGAAGCTCATAACGGCAAGGAACTTGGTGTCGACAATATTCAACTTAAGCTCGCGAAGATTCGATCTCGTTGGAATCTAACAGATGCCGGCGATCTTGCAGAGCTGTTCCCGCAAGTCTTTGGGAACAAAATGTCGAAATCTGGTCCAGCCTCCGGACAAGAACCGCCGCCGCAGATGACTCCGGCAACAATACGGATGAGCGATCGTGCCCTTGTTCCAATCAACCACCCGTGGACAAATACACCTGTAATCAACGCGAGTTTGACGATGCAACATATCCAGCGTAGGCTTTTTTCAGACAACGCTGCGCTTGATTTAGAGGCAATCTACGTTGATGCTGCGACACAAAATGCCGTTTCGTTCCATCTTGATCCATACTGGGATAGAATCGTATTTGCTCAACGGTCAGGCAACTGGATACGATCGTACGGTGATCATTCTGGAGAATATCGATTTGCCGGTCCGAAGGCAATGGTCGTCGATCCCTTCGGTACGATCTATGTGGCTGACTCAGAAAATGGAAGAATCGTCAAGTTGCATTACGCCAGTGGCGCGATTCAGTATGTGTCCGACTTCACGATTCCGGGACTCGGTCACCCTGTTGACGTTTCTCTTGAGATAAACGGAGCCGCTAATCCTTCATACAACCATATGTGGATAGCGGACGACTTCAATGGAAGGCTGTTTGAGCTTAGCCCCAGCGGCGCTGTTGTTCAGACAGTAGAATACTACACAGTTGGGGCACAGACCTATCGACTAGCAAGACCGCGCAAAGTGCTCGCCGCAGAAGAACTTTCCTTACTTTGGTACCCATATGTGAGCTTTATTGACGCTGAGCGAAACGCTTTTGTTGTTGCGGACCCCAATTCTGTCACAGGAACAACTATTACGGCTATTAGTTCAGTTGAGTTTATTCAACCGGGGTCACTCTTGACCTCCATCGGACAAGACCTTACCTCTGAATGGTGGGTTGCCGATGCACGATTGGGAATGCTGCATAAGTTTGGTCAACTGGGTAATTATCTTACTTCAGTAAGCGGTTTTGCTTTCCCAAAGACAGTCACGAAAGCTCAATGGTATTTTGACGCGTCACATACAAATATATCTCAATACTTATATACTGCTGAGCCTTGGGGGAATACTACGGGGCTGCGCGCATTTTTCCCTGGAGCTGATGCGATTGCGCTACAGGCAACTCAGGGCTCCACCTCTTTCGTGTTCTCTTTTGTGCGAACGAATATGTGCCGGTACAAAGCTAAAGTGGTTCGCGCAAGCGACAACTTACTTGTAGTCCCATTGGATACCGGAAGTTGGGGGGGTTCGCCGGTGTGAATTCATATACGATTGAAAAATCTTCACTACCATTCGGGAACTACAAACTTCGTGTAGAAGTGAAACCATTTTGGAACTCCTACTACGGTGCAGACTCAGTCCAATGGTTAATCCGAGAATTACCCTTCAATTTCTCGCCGCCACCTCCCCCTGTTCCACCTGAGATCTCTGGCTTTACGCAGAATCCCATACCTATCTATCAGGGAGAGTCTGGCACCGTCACGTGCAACCTTTCTCAGGGCAGCGGGAACATTGCATATACGTGGATCGCTCGCAACATCCCTCCGGGTGTGACAATAACGTACGATAATGGCCGTGCCCAGATCTCATATGACTACACCGCCCTTGCAAGATTTGATGAACGCTCGATCATGAAAATTGACGATCCGCCGCAAGGTCCACTAGCGGAGCTGGAATGCACCGCTTCTAATGCAAGCGGTTCATCGAGCGGCCGAACCACCGTCCGCCTTGCCACCCGCCGGCCGACCGGCTGTCCCTTCGTGTACTCATACAACGGTGAAGTATTTGTTGAAGACAACAACATTCTTCCCCAGAGTCAGTTCACTGAGAATCAAGGCCGGGACGTGACGGATTACTATCAGTTGTTCTGTACGCCCTCGTTAGAAGAGGATCGCTACAAGATTGCGATAGGCGAGTTTGAGCGAGAACATTCTTTTCTCGATCAAGTCCGTTTGCTTGTCGTGGACCACGATCCCCAGACCAGTATTACAGTTGACGATAGTGGTACGCTGGTGCAGTTTGCAAAACCTGCGCTTTTCCTCGATGCACTGTTAGATTCCGAACAGGTCATCAAGAAACTATCTCAGCTGGACAGCGTAAAAGTCGAAGTTACCGAAAATGACACGATGAAACTCTTGTTTACCCACGATGGAAGTACCTACGAACAGGGGCTCTTACTGATTGGGCAGGCCATACGAAAAGAAATGAGCGCCGGTAGCCTCATCCAGCATGGCCCCCAACAGCAAGCCACGTTTACGTCTTTTCGTTTCCGCAGAAATCCTTCCTACACTTGGGTGTTAGTACCTGCCGCAGACACCAGTACGCAGCAGATTGACATCCAATGGAAGCAGGATGCGGCCGTGGATTACACGGAATTGAGCAGGAGGCTGGAAAATCCATTCACTGTGCAGGAGGCGACATTGGCAATTGCTGACCATTCAAGCAGCGGCGATGTCACAGCGAAGCTTTTGTACACGGATGAAGACTACGCCGAGCTACACGCGGGAGAGTGGATAAATCTGGATTTTACAGCTCCACCACTTACGGAAGGATTGGAGCGGTCGTTTGTCTTTGTCTCGCGAGGCCGATATGATACTCTCGGTGGCGATGGTGTATCGAACAGGATGCAACAATCGGTAACTACGACTAATTCCTACGAAGAGCGCAACCTTCCGCCGGAAATCGATATCTCGCAGAACTATCCTAATCCCTTTAATCCTTCAACAATCATACGATATCAATTGCCCGAAGATTCATATGTTGTCATCAAGCTATATGATCTGCTGGGTAGAGAAATTAGAACGCTTGCAGATGAAGAAAAACAGGCAGGCTATTACGAAATTACTGTTGATGCTTCTGAGTTGGCCAGCGGCATTTATTTCTACAAGATGGTTGCTGGAAACTATGTAGCGGTGAAGAAGCTCGTTGTTATGAAGTAATCAACCGTGCAGCGGGGTGAATTGCTGGAAAACAAGAACCCCCGTCAGAGATGATTGCTGGCCCGCCTGGCGGCAGTAAGGCGGGCGTGTTTTGTTCTTAGAAATCCGCGCCCAGGGAGAAGTAGTACTTCGGGGGGGAGAACGACTGCAAATCGAACGACCACGCGACATCAAACTTCACAAGGAATCCAAGGAAAATCAAGCGCACGCCGGTTCCCATCCCCGTGAGCAGGTCTTTCATGAATACGCTCCCCTCTGCATTGCGCGCAAATGCCTGAAAACTCTCTCGGGTCGTCCATGCGCCGCCCATGTCGAGGAAAAGAATACCTGTAAGGCTCTGGAGGAAGACAGGAAACGGACCGGCCGATAAATAACCGAAAAAAGGGAAGCGGAATTCTGCATTCATCAGCGCATATTTTGTGCCGATGCGGGCGTTGTAGTTGTAGCCGCGCAAGGGAATACCGGATGTCAGGAATACGAAATCTTCCGCACTATCGATGGGAATCCGGTTCTCCTCAAACTGCCTGTTGATCCAGTTGTCCACTCCGCCTATCACGAAGCGTTGGGGATTCCGACCGAAGCTTCCCCCGCCTGCAAAGCGGAGGGCAAACGAGTAATTGCTCCAGAGTTTGTAATACGTACGATAGTCGCCGGTGACGGATACAAACTCTATCGCGTCCGTACTCAGCTTCGGACTGCCGTACGTCGTAAGATTGAATCTCGTGCCGTTATTCGGGGCGATGTATCCCCACAGTGCATTATCATGAACGTAACTGAGCGAGGGAATGACCAGCGACCTTCGCTGGAAGGGGACGAAACTGAGGTCCAGGTTCTCACGCGAGATGTTGAACCAGGAAAGACTGAGCTCAAATCGGTTGAAGCGGCTGAGGGGCAGCGAGGCAAGACCCGTGACGCCGTAGGTGCGGAAACGGTACAAACTTCCCCCGAAGCCATCATCGATAATCAGAAAGCGCGCGCTGTGGAACGCCTGGATTCCATAATCGATCCTCTCGGGCAAATAGAAGTAGGCGACAGCATAATCGCTGTTCTTCAGATCGATCAACAAGTTCGTGATCAAGTAGATCTGATGGTTTCCGAGCATGTCGCTGAACGCCATCACGGTAGATCCCTGCACACCGTAAAATGTGCTGTATCCGGCGTTGCCGTAGATGATGTCGGGCGAGAAATTCAGCTTGTACTTGTTGACCTTGTAATTTCCTTCCTCATCCACATTATTCGAGATCGCACCGGGGAACGCAGAATCGGCAGGCTTCGCCAAAAGTGAATCCCCCCGCGGACCAAAGACATAGTTCTGGAAATCGATCTGAATCCCTTCACCGTACATGTGAGTGGTATCTCGCGGCGCGATTCTTGCAGCAGTGTCGGCCAGTGCTTTGCCTGCGGACGTCTGAGGGACCTTTTCTCGCGATGGCTCCTTCCTTGATCGTCGTTTGGAAAACTCGGTAGGTTCGAGGGCCGCTGTTTTTATGTCTCGCTCAAGAGGCATCTTCATCAGGAAAAGATCGAAGCCTCCTTTGGTCAGTGAGGCGAACGCGAGCTTGTTGCCGTCACGGGAGAGCGAAAGCTGATACACACCGTTCAGCGAATTGGTTATCGGCCGGACGGATCCATCGTCGAGATTGCGAACGTAAATGTTGTTGATCCCGTTCATGTCGGATACGAAGAGGAGCTTTTTTCCATCAGGCGATGGAACGGGTGAAGATTCGTCGCTGCCCGGAAGTTCCGTGATCCGCTGCATGGCCTCCTTCCCGAGGTCGTAGACGAAGATGTCCTTCTGACCGAAATTGTAATTCTGCATCTTGAATTTTGTTCCCGCCGGCAGTGGATCCAAACTGTCGCGACGGTCGGAGGTGAAATACACTCTGGAGCCATCGGGCGACCACGCGGGTTCTGCATCGCTGAAGATGTCGTTCGTAAGATTTGTGAGTACTTTCGTATCGATATCGTACACGTAGATGTCGGACTGACTGGTTTTCACACCGACGAACGCCAGCTTGTTTGCGACCGGCGACCAATCAACCGAGAATATCCCATCCAGACCGAGCTCAAGCTTCGTCTCGTCCCGGGTACTGACATCGATGATGATGATAGCGTCGTGCGAGCCGCTTTTTGCTGCGAGCGCGAGACGCTTCCCATCAGAGGACCAGGAGATTCCCGGTGTGAGGAGATGAAGCTCTTCAAAATCAGGCGTTCTCTGCCCTTTGACGAGCTTCGTCTCGATTTCTCCGTCGATGGTGTTCATGATAAACACATCGAAATAATCGTCGCGATTAGAGATGAACGCGAGGCGATCTCCCTGCGGCGAAAGGGCGGGGCTCGTGTTATAGAAACTTCCATCTTTCGAGTGATCTGTCAATCGCCGCGCGTAATCTGCCGGCTCTTCCCGTTTGGCGATATCTGGCCAGTACAGAACTTTTTGTTCTTTCTGCCACCGCTCTGAAAGTTCTTCGATGCTCAGGCCGAGCGCACCTCGAAAACCGGCCTCCACACTTCGTGAACCCCGGATGCGGGAAAGAATCTCGCCGATCTTTTGTTCCCCGTACTTTGTCGTGATGTAGTACCAGAGTGATTGTCCGCCCCGGTAGGCGAAATAGCCGGACAGGTACTCGATCGGCGGGAGGTATTCATGGACTGTCGCATCGCGCAGAAACATGTCGGAATCCGTATCCCATTTCAGCGCCTCGTATTCTGCTAAACCCTCGTTGAACCAGAGAGGCAATTGTAGCGTAATGTTATTCGCAATGATCGACTGGAGCGAGCCACCGTAAAACATATCGTTGATGACGGCGTGCACAAGCTCATGATGGATCACGTGCCGGAATTTCTTGTAGTCGCCTTCGTAAGGAATGACGACGCGGTTCTTGAACAGTTCCGTCAGACCGCCGATGCCTTCTTCCAGATACGCGTTCACAACGTTCGTCTGCTGAAAATCGTTGTGGGAGTTGTAAACGATGACGGGGATCCGGTTTGTTATCTGATAGCGAAAACTTTTGCTGATGTCGAGGTAAGACGATTCGGCGATATCGGCGGTGAATTCGGCGAGGTATTTTCCACCTTCCGTGAAATACACATCAAAATGATTCGACTGTATGAAAAACCAATCGAAATACGTGTATTGAACTTTGTTTTTCCCGAAAACCGTTTCCTGGCCGAGCGTAACCGAGGACTTCGCGACGGGAATCAAAATAAGCAACAACAACATTGTCAATCGCCGAAAACTTTTCGCCAGGCGTATGTTTAGAGGTTTGGTCATGATCAGATAGTTAGGCGGATATTCTGGCCAAAACTTACAAAATGTTCGTGGAAAAAACAAAATGTCGGCAGTCGTATTCTCTACAACACCCGCGGAAGACCGGAAGTGCCTGTTTTTCTCCCCCGCATGCGATTCTCGCAATGTTCCTAGTGGAGCGACCTGACATCCTCAGGGGAGAATCTCGTCAATTGGAACACTCTCGCCTGCGGACGCAAAAATGTTGGCACCACCATCATCGCTTCCGATTTACCTCCCGCCTCGATGGTGACCCATCCACAGTGCTCCCCATCCTTGCAGCCCCATTCGAAGTGTGTGATCGATCCTATCGCCTCAACCTGTTTTATTGCTTTAACGCAATCCTCAGGCGTATGCGGCGAAACAACGATGTATCTGTTCATTGCAATCCTCCGGGTCAGTTGGTTAGACCGTCCTTCTGGCCTATGGTTTAGTTCATTCCTTGACTTCTTGTACGCTGTAATCGCAGCCGTAGAGACAACTTAGCTCAGGGTTGCAGAAACGAGAACATTCCACAAACTCATGCCTGAGACACTACAGAGGTCATCCAAAGTTAACGACAGACGAAAAATTAAGAAATAATTTGATTCGAGTCAATTCCCCGCCTTCGGCACGATTCGCCAGAGCGTGAAATGTTCTTTCTCCAAACCTTTCAGTCTTCCTTCGATGGGTTCGATTCCTACGGCGCTGTTCTGTTTCGCGAGCAGCTCCACGACTTCGGGGTCGTCGTGGACGGCAGAGGAAATGATGATATCGCCACCTTGAGAGAGTCCCTGGAGGCGCGCGGCGACGTTGACGGTTGTTCCAAAGTAATCGAGGCGATCATTGAGCGTGACCGCAATGCAGGATCCTGTGTGGACTCCGGCCTTCAACCAGGGCGGCTTATCATTACTTGTCGAGCACAACTGAGTCTGCGCAGCGATGATGGCGCGGAGGGCGGCTGCGGGACGAGTAAAAACCGCCATGACCGCGTCTCCCATTGTCTTGACGACGGAACCACCCTCTGCGCTAATCGCCGCACGCATGATGTCGAAGTGGTTGACCACGTACCCGAACGCAGGCGCGTCGCCGACCTCGCGATAGAAGCGGGTAGAATCCTTGAGATCGGTGAAAAAAATCGTTGTGCTTCCCACAGAAAACTGTTCTCCGGGCCGCAGCACTTCATTACTGAACAAATCACGAAATCGCTGCATCGCGATGACCTCGGCAGCGGTTACGGCTTGATCCGTCCAGGCCATCCGCTCCAGGACAAACAGTTGTTCGCGCGCTGTCGCATTCTCAAGCCGCAGGCTGGGCGCTGTTCCGATTGCCATTTCTTCCGATGGCCATCCCGTATCATCGGCACGAAACGTTGCGCTGGTAAGACCATTCTTCGCGGCGTGGAGAAACTGTCCTCCGGGGATTCCATACGTCCGTAGTCGGTATCGACCCGGCTCGAGGATCGGGTTCAGCGAGCGCCGATCACCCGGAAGGAGGAGCTGCTGAGCAACGATGTGCGGTGTCACCTGCGGGCCGCCGACACAGAATTCCCGAGCTTCAACCGCGCGTATTGCCGGATTGGGTTTGAAAGTCACCTCGACGAGCCGGTCGAAATTTGCCGTGAAGTCGATGTTGCAACTCTCGCAATGTGTGTTGCCCGGGAGGCTCTGCAAACTGGATGCACTTGCCTGGTTGCCGCGACAGAGGGGACAGAGGATGTCCCACCGAAGGGCGAGGAGACCAACGCGGGTTGCCAGAAGACAGAGTTCGAGCACGTCCTTGCGCGGCACGCGCCAGTAATCCGCAAGGGCGTAAGGGCGAATCCGACCTAATGTCAGGTCATCCCCATGTTCGATCGTGCTGACGAGGCGATCGAGAAGGTCTTCCGGAGCCTCTTTCTCTAACAGCTCTCTTCGCAGGTTGCGAAGCCGTGATCCTCCCCCAGGAGTCAACTGAATCCGGCTTTTGAATTCGACGGGCAATTTACCCCGTGCAATCAGATCATCGTAAAGGCGAAAGGTTCTTTCAAGACCTCTCCGGGCAATGATTCCTACCTGCAGGGGTATCGCAGCTGCCCCCAGGATATTTTTGGGTTTCGAAGAAACCTGAAATACGAATCGCGTACCTCCCTGGGAGGTGAGGGATAGCTCGACGGTAATGCGCATGAATTCCACCGGGCCTCTGGAGAAACGCCTGTAGACCCCGAACCGGTAAGGACGGATCCATTCGAACGGCTCCTCTTCATATTCGACTGCGACCCCGAGATACGACATTTTCAGAATGCGTCTCCGGTTCGCAAGTCCCTTGCCCTTCGCGGTGTGGGAATCGAGTGAAGGCGCTCCCGCGTCTCTATTGTAGCGGTTCGTGTCTGAGACCAGCGGCCAGAGGGCTTCAGGACTCGACTGAAAGTCCCATTCCCATCGGTAATCGATATCTCGGTACGGCATGCTCTCCTAATACTTCCACTTGATTGTACAGCCGATCGAGTGGGTTTCCTTCTCGGCGACTTCCTTTCCTGCGAGAAGCGCATCGAGGGCATTGCGAAGATAATTCACTTTGACGGCATCGGGGTTCTGGTAGTTATCATCCATCTTTCCGTGATAGCGGAGCGAACGTTTGCTGTCGAACACGAGGAATTCCGGCGTATGCGTTGCACCGAAGGAAGATGCGACCGACTGATCTTCGTCGCGCAAGTAGGGGAAATTGAACCCCTTCTTCTTTGCGCGCCTCACCATTTCCTCGTAATTGTCCTCCGGGTAATTCTTCGTCTCATTGGAGTTGATCGCGACCAGTCCCACGCCTTTTGCTCCGTAGTCCCGCTCAAATGCGATCATCCTGTCCTCGTACGCCTGCACGTACGGACAGTGGTTGCAGGAAAAAACAACGACGAGAAATTTCTTGGCGTCGAAATCTTTGAGCGAGTATTTCTGGCCGTCGGCCCCGGGAAGGCTCTGGAATGAGGGGATGGGGGAGCCGATGGTTAGTTTCTCTGTTGCCATAATCATCCTTTATGCTGTTGGTTGGTCGCTGAAAGGTCGTGGCTAATCATTCTTTTCATTTCCCCCCGACAATTCTTATCTCACTTACCATCTTATCGGATCCAGCGTCGCGTCAGGCTTGGTGACTTCAGTGTTGCTTTGTTTGAGTAATTAAGCACTCTTTTCTGAATATACAAGCGTCGTTGTTTGCCGTGTTAGGCGAAGAAGGTTGGCCGTGCCTGCACGCCGAAGCGCGTTTCGGCACGCAGGCGTGCTGTTTCATCGAACCTGATTATTTCACCTCAAACACCTTCAGTATCTCGTCGCCGTAGTGATTGATGACTTTCACGGCAATCTTCCCCGTTGTCGGCATTTCAAACGGACGGCTCTTTGTGGAATACAATGCAGACCATGCCGCTTCGTCTATCTCTGCACGAAGCGCACGCTTCAATTTCTCGTATGGCTCTTCCGCACCCGTGAAGTACGCATGTCGGACAAAAAAACTCTCGCCGTTGTAGTTGGTGTCGATGAACCAGCAGGCAATATCGTCCGTACTGCTTGAGCGGATTTGTCCGGTCGTGGGATCGTACACGTCGAGACCTTTGATGGTCACAACGACCTTGCCATCTTTCTGTTTCTTCACGTCCATGTCTGGCTCGCCAAACACCATGAAGAGATTCCCTGCGCCCGTTTTCTTGAGAAGCTCGTCTCCCATCGCAAGGTCTGGATTCATACGGGCAGTTTGGACGGTTAGCTTGCCGTATCGCTTGACTTCTTCCGAAACGTGCGGATCGAAAGCAAAACCGCATACGATGAGCAAGTCAAAGCCAACGCCTTGCACCGCTTCCTTTGCAGCTTCTTGGACCAATTGTGGACCGACTGTCCCGTGCTCGGGGCCGATGGACACAGCAACTCGTCTGCGCTTACCGTTCTCTGTATACTCTCCTTTCGCATGAAGCCACACGCCAGCGAACGATTCGAGGCGGTCGAATTTCAATCGTTCGTTCTTGATAGTGTTCTGCACGCCTGCCTTGCGCAAATTCTCAAGAATCATTGAGACGAAATCCTGTTGTCGCCTCGCTTCCTGCTCGGTCACGGTTCCGTCGAGGTTCTGGTCCGCCGGAGAGAGCACTCGATGCGGAGAGAGCGATTCCACGGTAAAGGGGCCGGTTACTCTGATGCGCTTGTTCTCCTCGTACGGCTGGTCGTACAGCAGTTCAGTGTCGGCGTGACGGGAGATGGAATCGTCGATCTCCTTTTGACGCTGACGGCGAAGCGACCACCACTCGCGAAGGTGATCCTTCGCTTTTCCTTTTACCTCCACTTCCTTGCCTCTCACGGAAATCATCCACCTCATATTGTCATTGCGAGTCCCGACTTGCCGGGACGAAGCAATCTCATTCTCTTGTGGTTCAGATTGCTTCGTCGTCCCTTCGGGACTCCTCGCAATGACTTTGGGTCGTGGTATCTGCCATTCCTCCCATGATTGCTTGAGCGTCTTGTTCAACTCCTTGCGAACCGGCTCAAGCTTCTCCTGCCACTTGGCGTGGATGACATCAATCTCTTCATTGTTGGCGATGGACTTGAGGGTGATGTGCGGGACACGTTTGTAAACAAAGCCCTTCTTGATGTCGTGCTCGAACTTTTTCGACTCAGCCGGCAACTGCCGCGTTACTTCCGCTTCCTTCATAACGCCTTCGCTTGAGTCTGCGAGCTGGTAATACGGATACTTCGCCGCCATGAGACGTGTGCGGGCAAGCGCAAGAGCGACACGTGAGGTATCTATGGTGATCCACCGCCGGCCCCATTGCTCGGCAACATACGCCGTTGTACCGCTGCCGCACGTTGGATCAAGCACAAGGTCGCCGGGGTCTGTAGTCATGAGGAGGCAACGTTCAATTGCCTTAGGGGTGGTTTGAACAACATATGTCTTTTCTTCAGCAAATCCACCTGATCCCGTATCAGCCCAAGCAGTAGTTAAAGGGCTAACAGGATAGTCTGCAAAGTATCGGATATAACAAAGAATTGATGCTGGTGCGGTTAATCGTCCTGCCTTAGCAAGAATGTCTAATCCGGTTTGGGAGGTTGACCACCCCTGCTTCCTACGGGTGCAAACTTCTTTCCAATGTATCCATATGAAAATCTTGATGAATCAGTACCAGTTTGGGAAGTTACTTGGTCAAGGCGAAAAACTCTACCTAGGTCTCCTTCGGTTGAATCCTTCTTCTCATTGTTAGAAATTCGTCTAGTTGTTCCATCGGAGCTTAATGTCCAAGAATAGTTCGTGTCATCTTCAGAGAATTTTTGGTCAAACAGTTGTCTGTACTTAACTATCCTATGGTCTTTGGCGTACCAAAGAATGTAATCAGAAACCAAGGCGAGTGTTTGAGATGTCTGTGCACTTGTCTTTCGAAAAACAATCGTTGCACAACAATTCTCGCTCCCAAACACTTCGTCGAGCATCGACCTTACGAGGTGAACATTCTCATCTCCAATCTGCACAAACAAGCTCCCGCTCTCCGTCAGCAAGTCGCGGCACACAACAAATCTGTCACGCAGGTAGGCAAGGTATGAGTGAATGCCTAGCTTCCATGTATCACGAAACGCCTTGATCTGCTCAGGCTGTCGGGTTGCGTCTTCAACTTTGCCGTCCTTGACATCCCGTTTGCGTGTTGAGACTTGCCAGTTGGAGCCGAACTTGATGCCGTAGGGTGGGTCGAAGTATATGCTCTGGACTTTGCCTTTCAGTCCCTCTTTTTCGGAAAGTGAAGTCATCACGAGCAGCGAGTCTCCGAGTATCGCGCGGTTCGTCCAGTTTTGCTCGTGCTGATAAAAGTCAATCATCTCCTCGAACTGGATGCCGTTGAAGTCGGCGAAGAGCTCTGCTTGTTTACCCTCACCCTCGGTCCCTCTCCCGGGGGGAGAGGGAGGGTTGCGCCGCACGTCTTCAATGATTGCCTGCGGGTGAATTTTCTCCTGGATGTAGATGGGCACAACGGGGACTTCGAGCGGCTTGGCATCTTGCTCGTCTTTGCCCTTCCAGACGAGCTGAGGGTCGAGCGACGGGTCGCGGGGGTAAAGCATCTTCTTGGGAGTTGCTTCGTCCTCGGCGACAAAGTCACGTAGTTCTTCTGTGGGAATATTCACCCGCTTGTCACGGTGCTTCACGTGCTCAACGGGCGTTGGGTAGGTAACCTTGCGGGTCTTGCTATTCTTCTTGTGTTGTTTTGCCATGATGTTTCTCTGGTTACAGATGATTCGATTGCAGGATCATTCAGGTCGCTCCTACGGAGCTGCTCGCTTTTCTATTTCACGCTATAAACAGATCGCACCTACGGTGCTATCATTGGCGAAGAATCTTCTTCGCTCCGTTAGGAGCGAACTGTTCGGCACTTGCTTTCAGGTCGCTCCTACGGAGCTATACTGTTTTCTTCTTTCATTTGCTACAAATAGGGTGCGCCTACGGCGCTTGCATCGTTTCGTTGTTGTCAAAGATACGTGCAGCTTGTGGCAATATTCGCTCCGTTAGGAGCGAACTGTCTGTGCGCCTACGGCGCTTGCATCATTTCGTTGTTGTCAAAGATACGTGCAGCTTGTGGCAATATTCGTTCCGTTAGGAGCGAACTGTCTGTGCGCCTACGGCGCTTGCATCGTTTCGTTGTTGTCAAAGATACGGGCAGCTTGTGGCAATATTCGCTCCGTTAGGAGCGAACGGTCTGTAGAATCTTGCATTTGCTGCAAATACGGTTCGCCGACGGTCGCCTCGCATCATTTCGTTGTTGTCAAAGATACGTGCAGCCTGCGGCAATATTCGCTCCGTTAGGAGCGAACTGTCTGTAGAATCGCACACCAAAAACACCATCAAGCTCCGTCAGGAGCGTTCTGTCCACCGGCGCCATCATCAATCCATGTGAACAAATAGCGGTCGTCGTATTCGACCGAAAATGATTTCAACATGTCAATGTATTCTTCCTTGAACGTCTTCTTTCTATGATGTTCTTGTTGATTCTTGATATAGCGAATCACCGTGTCAATCTCACTGTTCGAATGTGAAAATGCGCCAAACCCTTCCTGCCAATGGAACTTCCCGCGTACCCATCGCTTTTCATTGATAAATCCAGATGAACCCGCCTTGATGTCGCGGACAAGATCCGACAACGCAATCGTCGGGCTCATGCCAATGAAAACGTGAACGTGGTCCGACATACCATTGATGGCGAGAAGCTTCTGCCCGCGATTCTTCACAATGCCTGTGATGTACTTAAACAACTCTTCACGCCATTCACCGGAGAGCAAACATTGCCGCCCTTGCACTGTAAAAACGATGTGAGCATATAACTGTGTGTAGGTGTTGGGCATACGCGGATGATCAAAGCATGACCGTTGGTTCATTCTTGATGAATTCTCTCAGCTCCTGTTGCGCATTCCATGGGTCAAGGATTTCCAGGAATCCCCATCTTCCGAAATGACCGTGATTGTTTACAGCCTGAATCCAGAGAGTTTTTGCCGTGGAGACCTTGATCTGTTTGTCTTTTTTCTTCTCGCCCGTGACCTCGATGATAAGATGAAGTGGATCTTTCTTCCCGTGTCCGTCATCCATCTTGGCAATGAAGTCTGGCGTATAGTTGTGTTCTTCGGAATCCATGGTGTAGGGTATCGTAAAGCCGAGATTTTGGTTCTTCACGTACGAAAAGACTTCATTCATGTCCTCAAGCGTCTGTGCCATCTTGCCTTCCCATCCGCTATGAAGAACAACGTCGCTTACGTGGCACTTGTCTTCGCGGGTTCGGTATGTGGCCCGGGTTGTATCGAAGTCCACGTAACGGGTTGAGCCAATGGTGTCGAATGGACGAAGAATCGGCAGCAACTTCTTGTTTCCCGAATCTGCGTTGACAATGGCGTGATAGATCTTCTGTGCGGCGTTGTTTGCAAACTCGATAAGCAGTAGAAGCTGAATAAATGTGTTGTCTTTGAGGGAAACGCACTGATCCCGCCAGTCTCTCGTGATCTTAAGAAGCTGCGGAAACAGCCAGGGCTTTGGAATGTTCTCAGCGTCGCGCAAGTAACGCTCTGAGACAAACTTGGAAAGCAGGAAAATGACCTCTTGCTCACGTCTGAGTTTCAGCTCATCGAGAGTGTGAATACTGGTCTCACCGACAATGGGAGCGTTCTCGGTCTTCGTCGGGATGTCGGCAGTTGAAAGCGCCATCTTCGAATCCTCGGTGAACTTCGCAGAAAGTCGCTCTGCCGGAAGCTCGTACCGATAACCGGTAAGCCGTGGGAATGTAATCTCACAAGCGATCCGTTCTTCCAGTGCCCGAACTCTCGTTGGCATCGGGCCGGGTCTTGGATCAACGGCGGAACCAGCGGACGGAATGAATGAGAAAGGAACGCCATAGACTTCTGCATACTCCGGCTGAAACATGCTATCGTCATTAGCAACATAGCTCATGCGGCGCAGTCCTCGTCCAACGACCTGCTCGCAGAGCAATTGTGTTCCGAATGCGCGCACTCCGAGGATATGCGTTACCGTGTTTGCATCCCAGCCTTCGGTGAGCATGGAGACGCTGACAACACACTTGATTTGCTCGCCAAGCTTACCCGGCTTACCCACGGTGTTCATGACTTCACGGAGAATATCTTCGTCGGTCAGGTTGTCAACGTCGCGTCCCGGGAAGCGAAGCCGATACTCTGATTTGAACTCTTCGATCTCAGCGGCGGCGATTCGCTTGAAATCATCGCTCATTGCATCGCCGGATTCTAATTGCTGGCTATCTACGAGAATCGTGTTCGGTCGGGGGCTCCATCTCCCATTCTCTTCGTTGCTGAAGGGAGGGAGCTTGCCCGGGACGACCACGGTGTCTTCTTCGGAAAGCTGCTTCTCCCAGCCTGCAATGTAGTCGTACACCATCTTGGAAACGTTGGTGTTGTTGCAGACAACAATGAAGACCGGTGGTGTGAGGCCGCGAGATCGTGCCTCGCTGTTCTCTTCCCACTTCTTGTAGTACTTAGCATAGTTGAGGTAAAGACTCTGGAGAGCGCCTTCAAGTTCGGCGGGAAGGTTCGGCTCACCGGCAAGTGCCTGAGTCTTGCGCCCCTTCTTGGGCAAATGTTCCCGAATGCGGAGCCAGAGGTCGCGGTATGTCGGCTGTTGCCCAACCATGGAGTCATCTGCGACGGGAACGCGAGGAACCTTGACGATGCCGCATTCGATGGCATCAATCAATGAGAAATCTGACACAACCCAGGGGAACAAGGTTCCTTCAGGATAACCTGAACCACGGAGAAAGAACGGGGTGGCTGAGAGGTCGTACACGGCTTTCAGTCCGAGCTTGGCTTTAACAGCTTCAAGTCCGGAAATCCAGATCCTCGCCTCTTCCTCGCGCCTCTCGGCTTCCTTCAATTCGTCGCCTTTCAGAATCTCATCATCGCCATCCGCCTTTCGTCTGTAACAATGGTGAGCCTCATCGTTGATGACGATGATATTTTTCTTGTTGCCAAGCTCGCGACAAACACGGCGGACCATCTGGTCGGGCGTCTCTGTGAAAGCTGAGCCATTCCCCCTGTTCAGGATGCTCTTAGTAAGCTTGCCCGCGTTGATCTGTTCCCGTTGCTTGAATGAGTGAAAGTTTGTGATGATGATCTTCGCCTTGCCCAATTCTGCACGCAAATCAGTTGGAACGATGTCCATTTCTCGGTAGTAATTCTGCGGGTCATTAGGCAGCAACACTCTGAGACGGTCGCGGATGGTAATCCCGGGCGTGACGATGAGAAACGTATCAGAGAATAGCGGGTCTTGGGAATTTGCAATCTTGTTCAGGGCGTGCCATGCTATGATCATCGCCATGACAACGGTTTTGCCTGAGCCTGTTGCCATCTTGAAGGCGATACGGTAGAGCAACGGATTTGCTTCGGCGTTCGCAGCGTGAATCTTATTGTCAATCCACGTATCACCTAGCTTCTTCGCAACTTCGGTCACGTAGATGGCAGTTTCGATTGCCTCGATTTGACAAAAGAAGAGTTTGCGCGTGCGGTCATCTCGCTGCCAGTGGTCGAGCAAAACCTTTGTGGTTTTGGTAATCGTTGAAGATTGGTAGCCTTGTTTTCTCCATTGAGCGACGCGGTCACGGACCTGATTGATGAACTTGTTTTCCTCGATGCGGTCTTCTGTCCATTCGGTGTCAAATGTAAGTTGATTCTTTGCCTGCTTTTTGGGTCTCGCAATCGGGACAAAATAGGAGCTGATGCGGCGTTCTTCGACGATTTCGTTCGTGATGCCTTCGTCGGTAAAACGGAAATGGCGGCGTGGCTCCGCGAAAGGTGAATTCAGTATCGGGTTTTCTATTACGACTTGTTTCATGGGTTAGTCTGATGTTCTCTTTAAATGTCTTGCACGGCCAACCTTTTTCGCCTAACGACTGTGTTAACGAACTATGGCGTTTATTATCCCGAGGCGGTGTGATAGACGCAATGCGTTAATTTTCTTTATGTCTGGCGATCCCCCCTGCGGAAGCACGTCACCCCTTGAAAAACTTCAGCCCAAAAATATTATTGACTCCGACCGGGTCGACCGAGTAAAACGGCTCACCGTATTTTCCGCCAATCTCGTACCCGAAGAATTTTGCCCGAGTTTCTACCATGTCAAGAAACGACTTGTGGCTCAGCAGTGTCTCCGGCTCTTTTGACACCGGATCGTGAAACTGAGACTTGTGTGCCCTGATCGCCTGAACGCGTATGGCGTACACGTCGGAAATATCCACAATGAACGAAGGGATAAATTGGTACTTCTGCATGTAGTGGAAGTAGTTGGGCGGTCGCCAGGGGATCTGCTTCTTCCCGTCAAGCTTTGTTTCGATTTTTGTCAAGCCTGAATAGTACCATGCTTCACGACAAAGATAATGCGCATGGATATGGTCGGGATGCCGCTCATGCCAGTGAGGCATAAGGATAATCTTGGGCCTGTATGTTCGATAAATCTGGATAACCTTTGAAATATTTTTCTGGCTGACCTCGATGCTGCTGTCAGGAATCTGGAGATTGTCTCTGACATGAACGCCTAATATTTTTGCGGCTTCGTCGGCTTCTTTTGCGCGAATCGATCGAGACCCGCGTGTGCCGAGCTCGCCTTCAGTCAAATCGAGGATGCCAACCTTGTAGCCCATCTTTACACACTTCGCCAGCGTGCCGCCGCACGTAAGCTCCACGTCATCAGGGTGCGCACCAATTGCAAGAACATCAAGTTCCATCGATTCACCGTAAATATGTTTGTAAAATATAGCGAATGCGTAGCGCAAAGGCAAAATATCCTCCGCCCTCCAAGCACAACGAGATGGTACTTTCTTCTGCAAGAGAAAGTAACGATTCAGGTTTGATTCTGAGACACTGATTGGATATATTTGCCTATCCTCATGAGTACCGAAGAAACCATCCGGACAGAAGTAAGCCACGTCGTCACGGTCAGCGAAATTACTCGCCGCATCAAAAGCGTCCTCGAGACGGGATTTTCAAACGTTGCCGTGAAAGGAGAAATCTCAAACTTCAAACGCCATTCTTCGGGCCATTTCTATTTCACTTTGAAAGACGAAGGTGCATCGCTTCAGGCGGTGATGTGGCGAGGACGCACGCTGAACTTGTTTTTTACTCCGCAAGATGGAATGAAAGTCATCGCTCGCGGCAGCATCGCAGTCTACGAGGTCAGGGGCCAATACCAGATCGACGTTGTTCAACTTCAGCCCCTCGGTGTCGGCGAGCTTCAACTTGCATTTGAAAAGCTGAAGCAAAAACTCGCCGCCGAAGGTCTCTTCGATCCTGCACATAAGAGAGCGCTTCCGCCATTTCCGGAGCGCATCGGGATTGTCACCTCACCGACCGGTGCGGCCCTCCGAGATATGATAAACATTATCTCACGGAGGTTTCCGGCGGTGGAACTCATTCTCTACCCCGTTCGCGTTCAGGGTTCGGGCGCCGCTGAAGAAATTGCACAGGCAATCTACGATTTCAACACCTACGGTAATATTGATGTTCTTATTGTGGGCAGGGGAGGGGGATCTTTGGAAGACCTATGGGCGTTCAACGAGGAGATTGTTGCCCGGGCGATCTTTGAATCCGGAATACCCGTTATCAGTGCAGTAGGGCACGAAATTGATTTCACCATCGCCGATTTCGTTGCCGACTTGAGAGCTCCAACACCCTCCGCAGCGGCAGAGCTGGTTGTCCGCAACCGCTCAGAACTTGTTGAAATTGTGCGCAATTTTTGCTATACTGGCAGAGAAATTCTAAGGAACAAAATCACCACTGAAAAAGAAAAGCTCCGTAGCCTCTTAGCAAGCTACTCATTCAACAAGCCGTTCGATCTTTTGCGCCAATCCTCACAGCGTGTGGATGAACTCGACCGCTCCCTTGCCAGACTTATGGGACATCGGTTCGTGCTTTCTCGAAAACACCTCCTTGCCCTCCAGCAGCGTGCAAATGCCCTTAATCCGGAAGCTGTACTCGGGAGAGGGTATGCGATGGTGATGCGGGACAATGAGATCATAAGCAGTGCAAAGAATCTCCAAACGGGTGACGCTGTCAAAATGAAATTTCATGACGGCAAAGTGCCGGCTAAAGTTCAATGAACAAATCAAAAGGTCTGCCAGAGGCGCCTGCCCGGGCCGGCATGGACCAGCTTTCGGCGAAGAAAAAGAAAAACGGAAAAGCTCTCATTGACCAGGACGAGTGCTAAGAAAGATTCAAGCTTTGACCATCAGTTGAAGCGTCTCGAGGAAATCGTCGAAACCCTCGAGCACGGCGGGGTACCACTTGAGAAAGCAATAGAAATGTACGAAGAGGGAGTGGAAATTTCTAAACAGTGTCTTGAGAAATTGAACCAGTCAGAGCTCAAACTGAAGCGGCTGACCAAAAGCATCGATGGTAATTTTGAATTGTTCGTGGAAGATACGGAGCGATGACGAGTGGAACATCACCTTCTCAACTCTATCAATTCTCCATCCGATTTGCGCAAATTAAGCGCCCCGGAACTTAGAACTATTTGCACCGAACTTCGAGAATTCATCATCGACACAATTTCGAAGGTCGGCGGCCATCTGGGGGCGGGCCTGGGGGCAGTCGAGCTTGCGGTAGCTCTTCACTACGTTTTTAACACCCCCGAAGACAGGCTTGTCTGGGACGTGGGCCATCAAGCGTACCCGCATAAGGTTCTTACGGGGCGCAGGGACGTCTTTCACACCATCAGGCAGCTTGGAGGAATCAGCGGTTTCTTAAGGCGATCTGAGAGCGTTTATGACACATTTGGAGCAGGTCATGCAAGTACTGCGCTCTCTGCCGCACTCGGTATGGCCGTCGCCCGGGATTTTGCCGGTGAAAAATTCAAAGTTGTGGCTATTGTCGGCGATGGTGGTTTGACGGGCGGGATGGCGTATGAAGCCTTGAACAATGCCGGAATTTTGAAAAGAGACCTCATCGTTGTGCTCAACGACAATCACATGGTATCGCTTTCGTCCATTAAGCCAACCATGTGGTCATTGCACAATTATTTTGCGGAGGTGTTGACTCACCCTACGTATAACAAATTCAAGGCAGATGTCTGGAACCTGACCGGAAAGTTAGATTCATTCGGCGATCGACTGCGAGCGGTTGCTCAAAAATTTGAAAAGGGCGTGAAGGCCGTTATTACGCCAGGAATGCTCTTCGAAGCCCTGGGGTTTCGATATTTCGGCCCTTTCAACGGACATAATGTCGCGAAGCTCGTCGAAATATTCCGGCATATAAGAGAGTTGAAGGGTCCAATCCTAATCCACACGATGACGGAAAAAGGAAAGGGTTACGGACCTGCGGAAAAAGATATCACGCGGTTGCATGGAGTAACGCCTTTCGATAAAGTAACGGGGATTTCTCCGAAGAAAGATGGTGCACCGCCGTATACGACTATTTTCGGCAAGGCCCTCGTCGAGGTGTGCAGGCAGAATCCAAAGGTTGTCGGGATCACGGCTGCCATGCCGGATGGAACCGGGCTTACGATGTTGCAAGAAGAAATGCCGGAACGATTCTTTGATGTGGGCATCGCCGAGCAGCACGCAGTGACCTTCGCGGCCGGGCTGGCGACAGAGGGGCATATCCCTGTAGTAGCGATCTATTCAACCTTCCTGCAGCGGGCGTATGATCAGATAATTCACGATGTTGCTATTCAGAATCTCCACGTGGTGTTCGTTCTAGACCGCGGCGGTCTCGTCGGGAGCGATGGACCGACACACCACGGCGTGTTTGACTTTGCCTACCTGCGATGTATTCCAGGCATGGTCATCATGGCGCCGAGCGACGAAACCGAGCTCCGCGATATGTTTTTCACGGCTGTGCAGTACAAACGTGGACCTGTTGCTCTTCGTTATCCTCGCGGTAATACTCGTGGGAATCCTAAAAAATCTGGATTCGATACTCTGCCGATTGGAAAAGGAGAAATAATTCGAAAAGGTCATGATGTTGCCATCCTTGCAATTGGAAATATGGTACATCCGTCAGTAGAGGCTGCAGAAGAGCTTGCGAAAGAGGAGATTTCCGCAGAGGTGGTTAACATGAGATTCGTGAAGCCTCTCGATGAAGAACTTGTAGGCGATATCCTCTCCCGATTCAAATGCGTCGTTACTGTCGAAGATGCCGCAGTCCACGGGAGTTTTGGAAGCGCCGTTCTTGAGTGCATTGCTGCAAAACAGGTCGTCGGTGTTCGTGTTAGAGTTCACGGCATTCCTGATGATTTCGTTGAGCACGGAACACCTCAAGAATTACATAAGATCTTGAAGCTCGATGGTCAAGGCATTGCGCATGTGGTCAAAGAGTTTCTTCTTAAAACATCTTTACGCCCCGACGTAGCGTTTGTACCTGGCTAGACACACCAGGTGTGACCCGTCTTTAGATGAAATAAATTCGCCCCGCGTTATTGGTGTCGGTATCGCACGTTTCATGAGACATCACCGGGAAGCGCTTCCGTGATGTCTTTTTTCCTTTTTGAAATGAAATCCAAACACCGGACCGTCGCACTCCTTACCGATTTCGGCCTTCGGGATCAATATGTCGGAGCAGTGAAAGGAGTCATTTTATCGCGAGCACCGCAGGCCGGCATTGTCGATATATCACACAATGTCTCTCCACACAGCATCCAGGAAGCGGCTTTCTTGCTCTGGTCTGCTTACCGGTACTTTCCAAAGGGGACAATATTTGTTGTAATTGTCGATCCAGAAGTGGGGGGCAAGAGAAGAATCATATGTGCACAAGGGGGCCAGTACATCTTCCTCGCACCGGATAATGGTCTGCTGAAGTATGTTTTTGGCGAGTTAAATGTTTCAAAGGTTGTTTCCATTCAAGAGACCCGTTTCTTTTTGCCTCACGTCAGCTCGACGTTTCATGGGCGTGATATTTTTGCTCCTGTATGCTCGCATTTGGCCAACGGAGTTCCTCTCTCCAGGCTCGGCGAAGAAATACATCCCGTGACGCGTGCAGAATTGTTTCTAACATTCGATCGTCAGAAGGATAGGCAGGTGGAAGGCACTATCGTCTATATCGATCATTTTGGAAACATTATCACCAATATCTATCAAGAAAATCCCTCAAAAGGGAAGCCGCGTCTTCAAATGATAATTCGCCGGCGTGAAGTCGTTGATTATTTTTCCCCTACCTATGCTGAAGCGCCTCGCAATCGCCCTTTCATGATGCAAGGAAGCACAGGATTGCTCGAGGTGGCGGTGAGAGAAGGTAGCGCCGCGAGAGTGCTTCGCGCTCGGATTGGAGATCCCGTCAGACTCGTGATCCACCGTGCGAAACGCTGAGAACATAGTGACCGATCAATTGCGGATGCTTGAATGCCTAAGCCTCGCTGAGAAGGGTGCGGGTTACGTAAGTCCGAATCCCATGGTCGGCGCAATTGTAGTCAAGGACGGGAAGATCGTTGGCAGAGGATACCATAAACGGTATGGCGGGCCGCACGCGGAGATCTCGGCCATTCGTCAGGCAAAAAACTCCGCAAAAGGGGGTACTCTCTACGTTAATCTCGAATGCTGCTGTCATTACGGTAAAACCCCACCATGCACTGATGCGATAATCCAATCTGGTGTCAACCGGGTTGTGGTGGGCATGAAAGATCCTAATCCTCTCGTTCGTGGAAAAGGAATCCAGAGATTGCAGGCGGCTAACATTGAAGTCGAGCTTGGCGTATTGCGTCGCGAATGTGAAAAATTAAACGAAGTTTTCTCGAAGTTTATCACTACCGGACAACCGTTTGTCACGTTGAAAGTCGCTCAAACGTTGGATGGTAAGATAGCGGACTCGAACGGCACTTCGAGATGGATTACCAACAACCAATCTCGAAGAATTGTGCATGCGCTGCGCGCGCGTTATGATGCCGTCCTGGTTGGAGCAAATACGATTAGCATGGATGATCCGCTGCTCACTGTACGAGCAATTCACGGGCGTAACCCGTACCGCGTAATCGTGGATGGAAATTTATCATCCCCCCTTTCTTCGAGAGTATTTCTCGACAAGGGAAAAAACAACACATTTCTCTTCACGAGTCGAGCGACCGCACGCAAGAAAAAAAATCAGATTTCGAAATTGGAGAAATCGGGAATCCGGGTGTATCCAATGAGCTCAAGAAACGGTTCCAGGCTGGATATTCGCAAGATCTTGACGGTGCTTGCGGAATGCAATATTTCTTCAGTCCTCGTGGAAGGCGGCGCAAAGACGTACGCAGAGTTTGTTAAGGCGAACGCTGTCGACAAAATGATAATATTTCTCGCGCCCAAGGTATTTGTGGATGGATTATCGCCATATCAATACCTAAAGGCAAGGAAACTTCCAAACGCTTTGCAGTTCTCAAGGACCTCATCCTGGAATCTGGGCGGCGACCTGATGATCGAAGCGTACTTGCGTCGTTGACAAAATTCATCTATCTTACAACCATGTTCGCCGGAATCATAGAAGAAATAGGCAGCATCGAAAGCGTTCAAAGCGACCGTAGCAATTTGCGATTGCGTATTCTGGCCTCGAAAATCACGGCAGAGCTGCAGATTGGCGATAGCGTTTGTATCGACGGCGTGTGCCAAACGGTCGTTTCGAAAACCAGTTCAAGCTTCGACGTACAATCAGTGGAAGAAACGCTCAAGAAGACGACTGTTGGTACGTTCAAGAAGGGGAGTCGAGTCAATCTTGAGCTTCCTCTCAGACTCAATGAACGCATCGGTGGCCATATTGTCCTTGGCCATATCGATACTGTCGGTACAATTAGCAATATCGAGCCTCGTGAGGGCAGTCGAATGTTTTCGATCTCTTTTTCTCGGCAATTCGATAAATACGTTGTGCCAGTCGGCTCTATCGCTGTCGACGGCGTCAGTCTGACGGTAGCCCAAGCCAACGAAGGGGAAATTCGTGTTTCTATTATTCCACACACGCTGGAAAACACCGTGTTCAAGTTTCGGAAAATCGGAGATAGCGTAAACCTTGAGTTTGATATCCTCGGGAAGTACGCTGAGCGGTTGATCGAAAAAGGCAAGGCGCCAAAGAATGAGGAAATCGTCTTAAGTGAAACGCGTTTAGGAGAACTCCGTTCCTAGCCATCATATGGCAAGAACTCTGCATTACAAGATAGTTGACGATCCGCGGAACATCCTTTCGGACCGCGAGTCGGAGGAGGTTCTGAGACTTCAACACTGGTACAATTCGGAATTTGTCTGGACTGCAGGGCGTCTGGCGCTGAAGATGTATGCGGTGTTCCCAAATTGGGAAGAGTTCGATGGCGACGAAAAGCAGCTCATTGAGCGCATTACCCGTCGCCAGCGCGAGCTACGAAAGTCCGGATTTTCAGAAAACAAAATTATCCTTCAGCTTGAATCAGATGGTTTGGTCATTGCCAAGAAAGGGGGATATACGGATAATTGCCTGGCAAGTGGTTTTACCAAAGTGGCCGGTAACGAGTTCAACGCATATATTGTGTGCGAGTTTTTTTTGAAAGCTTCATCGATTGCAAAAAAGACCGAATTTTCTCTCTACGATGAGGGGAAATTCGTCAAGTGCGGAAGAATAAAAATCCGCGACGGTATCGTACGCATCACCGGTGACGACGCATCAAAAGGATTCATCGAAGACCTGGTCCATGAACGTAAAATCTTCTCGATCGTAAATCCTCAGAAGTATGACGAATTCCCAAAATTTCGAACGCTCGTTTCCGGGTACAATGATCTCGATGAAGGAGAGAAGATGGAAATCCTAAAAGATTGGAACTGGCTCGGTTTCGGGGACAATTTCGACATTAATGGAGATGACATCCAGGGATACAATCTCAATGCGAAGGTTAGAGGGTTTGAGATTGAGAATAACTGAAGGACCGATACGTTCTTGCCTTTGTTGATTTTTTTTTGTAAGATGAATACAAGTTCATGATTACACGGACGGAGGAAAAATAATGTTTGGATTCTTAATCGCTCTTGAATTAACTGTGAGTGTCTTGCTCGTCATCATCGTGCTTATGCAAGCAAGTAAGGGGGGCGGTCTGGCCGGTTCATTCGGGGGAGCAACCATGGGCACCATGTTCGGCGTCCGGCGCAGCGCCGATTTCCTGAGCAGGGCCACAACGATATTGGCTACGATCTTCATAGGTTTGTCTCTGATCATTAACCTTTTCTTCTTGCCCAATAAAGGACCTTCCACTGAGAGCGTAATCCAACGCGGTGGTCAGCAGCAAAGTCTTCCTCCGCCTGTTCCACCAATTACCCCCCCAGAACCCACTCCTCAAGAGCCCAGGTAATACAGCTATCAAAACCATCTGCGTCCATGGCTCAATTGGTAGAGCAGCTGACTCTTAATCAGCGGGTTCCAGGTTCGAGTCCTGGTGGACGCACAGCTGAAATGGCCGATGTAATTAACGAGCCCAAGCCTGGTATTTCGCTCTGACATTTTTCCTACTCAACGTTGACCATATGATGAACATAATGATCATGAAGCATCGTGCCGACGCCCCCAACCGGTGTTCCATTTAATCTGTATGAGATGAAGAACTCGGAAAGAGTCATATCTTGACAAAAGAAACCCGGCTGCGAGTTACGCTTTTGCTTGTGTTCCTGCTGATAGTGCTCATTGTTTTTTTCTTCAGAAGTGGAACATCGTGGGGCTAAATAAGAATGATAAATGCGACGGACAAGAAAATAATATCCGAAGCCCGAAGGTTTCATCAGATACTTCTGGAGTCGTCAGAATATGAATCATCGAGATATGCAGATGAAATTCTTCTGTACCTCTACAATCTCCAGGACAATTACACCATTCTGAAGTCCAGAAGCCCACGTTTTTCTCAAGGTCCGATCATAAGTCTGAGAGACCTCATTTACCAGCTGGAATCCAGGCCCGATGAAACCTTTCGGAACGGAGACATGAAAAGTCGCATGATGCTCATACTAGACGACATCGCGTCGGAAAGGGTAGAGGCGGTAGTGAAGCATTGGCCACATAATAGCCAAATGGAAACCTGAAAGATTACTCCACTGGAGCGCGGTTTGGCAAACACATCGGTACCGGCGATTTGTGATCTTCATACTTCATTTGAGAATGAATATCGAGCACTAAGGGAGGAAATTGTCATTTTCAACAGGTCTGACGTTGGATTGCTTTTTCTTCAAGGTAAAGATTCGCTTGATTTTCTCAATCGACTTTCCACAAATCACCTCTTAGGATTGCGCGAGGATACCTTCCGGAGCACAATACTCACCACGGAAAAAGGAAGATTCATTGAAGTGGTCACTGTGATCCCCTATGACGACGGTTATTTGTTAGAGGTGAGTCCAAATAACGAAGAAAGGATTTTGGGTTGGCTGAATAAGTTTGTCGTTATGGAGGATGTTAAAACAAGCCGCCCAACCCCCAAGCTTGCAAGAGCATCACTCGCCGGATTTAGACTTTCTTCGCTCGTCCAGCATCTGGGTGTTTCCCCAACGAATGACTCAAGAGAGAAGGTTCATCACACAAGTTTTGGAAACCAGAAAATCATGGTATGTGAAGATTCACTGTTCCATGGCAGGGTTTGGAATATCTACTGTCAGAGGAAAGACTTCACGTCTTTGATCCTTGAGCTAACCTCATCATGTTTGTCTTTTCTGGGGTCGAAATTAGAGCAAGCCGGCAGCAAGGTTTTCGAGACCTTCAGGATCGAAGAGGGTGTTCCCGCCACCGGAAAGGAACTAACGGAGGAAGTGGACCCTCTTGAAGCGGGTTTACGGAATATCGTCAGCTTCACGAAGGGATGCTACATTGGTCAGGAAGTAATTGCTCGCCTGGATACTTATAAGAAAGTTCAACGAAAACTCGGCGCTTTTGCAAGCCACGTACCCATGGAGGGGGAGGGCTTGATCCTCCAGGACAACACGACAGCAGGTTGGACTACAAGTCATTGCTATTCTCCTATTTTGAATCAGTCTCTTGCTCTTGGTTACTTAAAGACGAACATAACCAAAGAAAATCTTGTTCTACGAATTCCTCGTGGCGCAGAATATCCTATCACACCGGTCGAATTACCGCTTTCTCCCGTCTAGCGACTATCGATGAATCAGCAAGCGGTCTCCAAGCATAGAGATATTACCACCCTTGTTCTCGCACCCAATGACTGAATCGATTAATAGGGATTCACCCGTTGCCTTGATTACTGGCTCTGCCCATCGCCTGGGGCGCCAGATTGCATATGCCCTGGCCGAAAAAGGGTTCAATATTGCAATCAACTACAACGAATCAAGGTCCGGAGCACGTGAAGCAGTCAAACACATTCATGGTCTTGGACGCGACGCCGTGGCGCTGCGGGCGGACGTCACGCAGCGAAAACAAGTGCAAGCCATGGTGAAATATGCTATTAAGCACTTTAAGAAGATTGATGTTCTTATCAACAATGCAGCGATATTTGTCGATTCTCCTCTAGAGAAAACTACGGATGCAATTTGGGATAAAACACTTGCACTAAATTTGAAAGGTTCTTTTCTGTGTTCAGAAATCGTTTCAACGTTTATGCTCAAACGAAAGGCGGGGAGAATCATAAATGTAGCCTCGCTCGGGGGTATGCAGGCTTGGAGCAATCACATCCCATATAGCGTTTCAAAAGCAGGGGTGATCATGCTTACCAAATGTCTGGCAAGGAGCCTTGCACCTGACATTCTGGTGAACGCAGTTGCTCCGGGAACAATAATAATTCCAGGTGAAGAAGACTCCTCGCCGCGGCACGATAATCCGGAGAAATTTACGCTTCGCCGTTACGGAAACCCTTCCGACATCACGGAGCTGGTGCTATTTTTGGCTACGACTGCGACCTACATTACAGGTCAGACTATTCTCGTGGATGGAGGAAGGTATATTTGATCAGATGAATATCAATCGCAAGAAGCCAGACAGGGCATATTCAAACGTCGAGTTCCTTCACAGTCCAGAAGCGCGAACGATCCGTATCTTGAGCGAATTCCTGGAACCTCTCCGACGGTTTCAGAAGCATCAAATCAAGGATACCGTCGTGTTTTTCGGATCCGCTCAAATCAGATCGCCAAAAGATGCAAGAAAATCCCTCATGGAGGTTTCAAAAAATCTAAATAGGAGCGCAACTAAGCAAAAACGGTTCAAGAAATCTCTTGAAGAAGAAAAGATCCGACTTGAAATGTCCCGATACTACGACGATGCTTTCGAACTTGCGCGCATGCTCACCAGATGGTCTAGATCGTTGGATTCGGGCATGAGATTTGTCATATGCTCCGGCGGTGGACCAGGAATCATGGAAGCTGCGAACAAGGGAGCCTTGTCGGCGGGCGGAGAATCTATCGGTTTGAACATAACGCTCCCTTTCGAGCAGACCTCCAATCCTTATATTAGTCCAGACCTGGAATTTCAATTTCACTATTTTTTCATGCGAAAATTCTGGTTCGTGTATTTGGCTAAGGCCCTCGTTATTTTCCCCGGCGGATTTGGAACCCTGGATGAACTCTTCGAGGTGCTGACCTTGTTACAAACGAACAAAGTACGCAAGAAACTCGTTGTGGTCGTCTACGGACGGGACTACTGGAATGCGGTACTAAACTTTGATGCGATGGTTAAGCACCAAACAATTTCATCGAAGGATTTAAGCTTATTTAAGGTTGTTGATTCGCCAAGAGAGGCGTTTGAATACCTGAAGGAAAAACTGATGAAGGATACCTGGCAAAAAAGGAACGCACTGCGTGGTAGAGGTGTTTCATAATTTGGAATTTGATGAAAGCCGTGTTATATTGTCACAGAAGGGGATGACATGGTTTCGACGACGATGAGGATGGTCGAAACCGCACCTCGTGCTCTCCGCGTCGCACGTCCCTTTGAAGGGTCTCGGTTCGCCGAGATAAATAAAGCGGAAAAAAGAATAAGTGCGAACTACGATTACGCACTGGCTGCCTAATTAGAGGCGGCCCATCCTCCACGGTCTCGCTTCACGGGTTGTGGAAGGGTGTCGAATCAGTGAAGCTCGTTTCGTCGGACGCCCGATTCGACGAACCTAAAACTTTTTGGGATAGTCTGTGATGGCTGTGCTTGCTGCGGCTTCACAGACGAAATCTCCCAGCAGGCTATAGGTGTAAAGGTTTCGATGGTCTTCTCTTCGGACCGGGGTTCGATTCCCCGCATCTCCACGACAGCCGCCATCTCCGGCGGCTTTTTTATGAAGTTCACCCTGTGATAGAATTCATGCTTTGTCGGCTTTGCAGCACATGGTCGATATCGATTGTTCATAGAAAATCCGATCTTTCTTGAGCATGCAACCTAAAGGCCCGATCAACTCCAGACGCAATTTCCTGACGAGGATCTTATCAGCCTGGGCCGGCTTTACAGCCGTGCCGTTCATTCTTGGAATTGTAAGGTTCATTTATCCTCCTCTGAGGACGGATAAACTTATTGAAAGCATTGCAGCGGCGAAGGTTGACGACATTCCCGCGAATGGCGCAAAGATCATCAAATTCAATAAGAGACCTGTGATCATTGTTCGGACGCTCGACGAACAATACAAAGCGTTTTCCGCCGTCTGCACACATCTCGGTTGCATCGTAGAGTACAAAGGAGAGCAGGGAGGATATTTTCAGTGTAATTGTCATGGAAGCATGTTTGATATGAATGGAAGAAATATCCGAGGGCCAGCGGCAGTACCACTTCCCCAGTTAAGAGTTTCGCTGAAGGATACTGATATCATAGTCTCGGTCGTTGTGAGTTAAGCTCATACCTCTCAGTTCATTACATGGAAAAGCTGCAGCTTAAGATTTGGCTGAGCGAGCGTCTACCTTTCATTAGCCAGATCGATTCCTTTCTTCGACAAAAAACCGTCCCCCGACACAAGTATTCAATCTTTTATCTCTTTGGGGGATTGTCTTTATTCCTTTTTGGAATACAGCTCGTCACCGGCATTTTACTTGCCTTATATTATGAGCCGACCCCAGAAAACGCAAATGAAAGCATTAAGAGAATCATCACGGAGGTGAGCTTCGGGTGGCTCGTTCGCTCGATCCATGCCTGGGGAGCGGACTTCATGGTGGCTGCCGTGCTCATGCATATGTTCAGCACATACTTCATGAAGGCGTACCGGAAGCCGCGCGAATTCATGTGGCTCAGTGGTTCAATAATACTTTTTTTGATTCTGGGATTTGCTTTCACCGGTTATCTACTGCCATGGGATACCACCGCCTATTTTGCTACACAAATCGGGACTGAAATACCGAAATCAATACCTTTGGTAGGAGAGCTTGTTGTGACGTTGCTGCGGGGCGGTGGCGAAATTGGTTCGGAGGCGTTAAGGCGGATGTATATGATTCATGTTACTATTTTGCCGATTGTTTCACTAGTTCTGATTCTCTTTCACGTTACACTTCAACAAGTCTTAGGAACAAGTAAGCCGATTGGTATCCCGGAGAAGTATCCAGCCATTCCTTTCTTGCCAAATTACATCTATCGTGACATCATAGTCTGGACATATATATTGATCCTCTTACTCGGCGTTGCTATGATTCGTCCGGTGGCGTATGGAGATAAAGTTGACGAGTACGCATCAGCGCCAGTCGGGATAAAGCCGGAGTGGTACTTCTTACCATTATACCAGACGCTGAGGGTGGTTCCTACCACTGTATTCTCTTTAAACGGTGAAATGCTGGTGAATATATGTCTTGTAATTGGTTCAGTAGTGTGGGTGGCGATCCCGTTCCTGGACAGGAGAGCGAATCGAGAGGAGAATAACGTTGTGTTCCAATTGCTTGGTATCATATTGGTATTGTATTGCGCAATATCAGTGGTCGTGGGCAAATTCACATGAAATGTGTAAGGAAGGAGCGATTAAGTGTATCGCACACTGATGAGTATTGAACCTGAGTTTGGGGTCAGGCTCAGCATCTTCGTGTTCATTGCTTTTCTCCTCTTGGTGCTCGTGGCGATACTGTACATGAGGATGAAGGAAGCAGATGATCAAGCAGGAATAGAATGATAAATCTTGTTGGGTATCTCTATGTCATATAATATATCTTATGTCAAGTAATGATTTCTCTCACCGCTTTCCACCGTTCCCTTCCAGACACGCCTTGAGTGCTCCTTCATAGGTTGATTTCAACAATTGTACACTCAACTTCACAAGCGACCCGACCCGAAGCTCATCCCCGCCGACTTCCCCTATCACCATTGCCGGGATGTGATGATTATTGGCAATCCTGTGCAGAGGATCGAAGTTCCCTTGAGCTGTCGTGACAATAATTCGAGATTGATCCTCTCCGAATAAAGCAGCATCTGCTCGCTGCTTCGGGTTGAATTCAATCCAGGCTCCAATTCCCGATCCCCCACCTATGCAGGATTCAGCCAGTGCGACAGCCAATCCCCCCTCACTTATGTCGTGCGCAGATTTGACGTAACCTTTCCTTATCATTTCCAGGCATGCAGTCTGAACGTTCCTTTCAAGGGGCAACTCAATCGGTGGCGCATCCCCCGCGACGAGGTGGTGCCAAACCTTCAGATACTCTGAACCCCCAATGTGCCTGCCCATCGAACCCAGCAAAACGATCAGATCGCCTTCATCTTTGAAAGAAAGTGTGGTTACGCTCTCTATAGATTCAATAAGCCCAAGCATCCCGATTACCGGTGTTGGGTAGACTGCTCCAGCAAGACTATCATTATAAAAACTCACGTTTCCTCCCGTGACCGGGGTTTCAAGCACCCTGCATGCCTCACCGATGCCTGCGACAACCTCCTTGAATTGCCAGAACACCTCCGGCTTATAAGGGTTCCCAAAGTTCAAGCAATTTGTTATCGCAACAGGCTTTGCCCCCGTGCAAACAACATTCCTCGCTGCCTCAGCTACGGCGATACTTCCACCGCGTCTCGGATTAAGATAGGCGTACCGAGCGTTGCAATCTGTTTTTAGGGAAATCAGTTTTTCACTTCCCTTGAGGCGAATTACTCCGGCGTCAGCGGGAACCTGAACAATTGTATTGGTTCGAACCATCGAGTCATATTGTTCATATACCCAACCTTTCGAGGCAATGTTCATTGAGGAAAGTACTTTTAGAAAACACTCCTCCAAGTCATGCGGCTCTCCGACCGAATTTTCATCAAACGCTCTTAAATCGGCAACATATTCCGGAATTCTCCACTCGCGACGGTACACCGGAGCACCGCCGCCGAGTACCAGACTCTTAGCCGGAATCTCAGCCACTTTTTCCCCACCCTTCAGCACGACGAGTTTCTCGTTGGCCGTCACCTGTCCGATCTTTTCTGCCTGGAGTTCCCATTTTGCGTAAATCTGCTTGACCCTTTCTTCAAACCCCCTCTTGACTATCAGGAGCATGCGTTCCTGGGATTCGGATAACAATAGCTCGTAGGCACTCATCCCTTCTTCCCTTACGGGGACTCTATCAAGGTCGATAATCATCCCGCATCCACCCTTGACACTCATTTCGGACGTTGAACAAGTGATTCCAGCAGCTCCCATATCTTGCACTCCGATAAGGCAATCAGACGCCAGTGTCTCAAGCGTAGCTTCAAGGAGAAGTTTCTCGGTAAACGGATCACCGACCTGGACCGATGGCCGCTTCTTTGCAGACTCATCAGAGATTTCTTCGGAGGCAAACGTAGCCCCGTGAATCCCGTCCCGGCCAGTCGATGATCCGACTATCATCACGGAATTTCCCTCGCCGCGCGCCACAGCTCTGGCAACACGATCGACTTCGACTACACCTACGGCCATGGCATTAACTATTGGATTATTTTCATAGCACTCCTCAAAATAAACTTCACCAGCAACAGTGGGAACGCCGAAACTGTTACCGTAATCACCGATTCCCTTCACGATTCCCTTGATGGAGTATTGAACTTGCGGGTTCTCTGGATTTCCAAATCGGAGAGAGTTTAAGACAGCAATGGGCCGAGCTCCCATTGCAAAAATATCCCGCAAGATCCCCCCCACTCCGGTAGCTGCTCCCTGATACGGTTCTACCGCCGATGGGTGATTATGACTTTCTATTTTGAAGGCAATCGCAAAACCATCTCCAATATCGACAAGGCCCGCATTCTCTTCACCAGCTGCCACAAGTAAACGATTCCCGGTACGAGGAAGTGTTTTCAAAACTTCGATGGAATTCTTGTAGCTGCAGTGCTCGCTCCACATTACGCTGTAGATTCCCAGTTCAGCATAAGTTGGAACCCTTCCCAGAATCTCGCGAATCCTTGAATACTCTTCTTCAGTCAAACCGAGTTCAATCGCGAGGTCAACATTTACCTCAGATTCATTCATGGGCAGCTATTCGAATATTTCGTACTTTTGCAGACCTTCTCTCAGCATGTCGTAGAAGGTTTTCGACTGTGGAATGATCACAACTGTGAGGTCAAACAGGCTCGGAGCAAAATTGAGAGCGGGTTTGTAAAAATAAGACCCCCTTTTGGTCTTATCTGTGGGAATTTCAAAAATGCTTAACATGAGAAGGAGAATACTTATTCCAATCAATCCCTCTATAGCTCCGAGGAACGCCCCTGAAAGACGGTTGACTAAATTTATCGAACTCGTCTTCTTGACGATGAGCCGATAGAGAACATTCTGCAGAAGAATTATCAGAAGGAGAACCCAGAAGAAGGCGATCACATAAGCCACTTCCTCAGAAAAACCAAACCATCGCACCAACAGTCTACCGCAAGGGGTCATACATTTGGTGGCCAGAATCAATCCCAAAAGGAGACCGAGCAGGGCGAAGATTTTCTTAAAGAGACCGTAACGATAGCCTATGAATCCAAATAATAGAAGTCCACCAAGAATAAGCAAATCAAAGATCACGGTTTTCCCTCGCGGATATTTCTCGCCATTTCTCGAGTTATTCTTCGTTCTTACCGAGCCACCAAATCTACATTCCCCCGAACACCGGTATCGTTACGCCATTTATCGATCTCCCAGCTTCAGAGCAGAGAAAAACCATGGTTTCAGTAATTTCCTCGGGGGTGACCCACCTGTTAAAATCTTCGTTCGGCATCGCTTGCATATTTGCCGGTGTGCGAATAATACTTGGAGCAATTGCGTTCGCAGTAATGCCTGTTCCCTTAAGCTCTTCACCCAGAACTTTTGTCAATGCGACGATGCCTGTTTTCGAAACAGCATACGGTCCAACCCCGGCGCTCGGTGTAATTGCCGGCATCGCAGCCATGTTTATTATTCGCCCGTATGTCTTGTTCGCTGTCTCCCGCAGGAATTCCCTTGAACACAAGAATACCGACTTAAGGTTCATTTCCATCATCAGGTCCCAGTCCTTCGTTTTGGTCTGAGCAATGTTGGCTCGCGGAAGATACCCACCTGCGATGTTAATGAGAATATCCAGGTTACCATGCGCCTTTCCCACTTCACGAAACAATCCAGCAACCGATTGTTCGTCAGTAACATTTGCATAGATCAAGCGAATTTTCTTTTTGAAATCATTGGAAAGTCGTTCGAGTTCACCTTCGAAGAGGTACGACGCAGCAACTTTGGCTCCCTCTGCGGCAACAAGTTTTTCTGCCACCACCCGCCCGAGCTGACCTGTACCTCCAGTAATGAGGACAGATTTTCCAGCTAAACGCATACGCTTATGATCATTGGAGAATGGCTTGCACCAAAGACTGGCTGAAGACCTACACCTTTGAATTCAAGACCTTGCGACGAAGCTTCTCGCGGTAATCAGAAAGTTTTTTCCTTATTTCAGGATACTTTATGCCAAGAATTCGAAGTGCTAAGATACCAGCGTTGGTTGCTCCGTCGATGGCAACGGTTGCCACCGGAACCCCCGTCGGCATTTGCATGGTTGAGAGCAGTGAATCTATTCCGTCAAGGGCGTTTGATTTCAAGGGAACGCCGATGACCGGAAGTGTGGTATTGGCCGCCGCTATGCCCGCAAGATGCGCCGCACCGCCCGCCCCGGCAATGATCACCTGTATTCCACGGTCGTACGCTGTTTCCACATACCGAAGAGTTTCATCAGGTGTTCGATGCGCGGAGAGAACTTTGAATTCACAGGCTACTCCGAATTCGGAGAGAATCTTTCTTGCTCCTTCCATCTGTCCCGCATCTGATGCGCTCCCCATTAGAATTCCCACAAGAGGTTTGTTCTCCGGAATCTTATTTTCCAACTTCGATTGCACGGACTTTGGCTTTTCCCTCGTCATGGCATTTTCCGGAACATGTTGTGAGACCAATCGCGTGAGAAAAGATTACCTCACGAAACTTTACCCCTCTTTGCCTGAGCAACTCTATTGGCAATCAGCGCAGCAGTAGCGCCCGCCCCAAAACCATTGTCGATATTCACGACCGTTAGACCCGGGGAACAAGATTGGAGCATTGACATCAGTGCCGCTTCACCTTTAGCTCCATAACCGTACCCGATGCTTGTAGGCACGCCAATGACCGGAACTGGAACAAGCCCCCGAACTATTGATGGAAGCGCACCCTCCATTCCGGCAATAACGACCACAGCAGCGACATCTTTTTCGAGAATATCCTTAATAGGCTCTACCAACCTGTGTATGCCCGCGACACCCGCGTCGTAATAGCTCAACACTTCGCAGCCCATGACCTCCGCCGTCACTCTTGCCTCTTCCGCGACCGATAAGTCGCCCGTGCCTGCCGAAACAATCGCAATGCAGCCCCCTGTAGATATTTGCGGGAAGTCCAAGCGCTGAATGACAACAGCTCGACCAGCGCTGTTATAGTGAAATTTGTATCCGGCCTGGAATACCGCCTGCAGGTTGTCGGCAAAATCATTGCTTGCCCGAGTCACTAATACAACTCCGGACTTCTCGCATAGCGTACGAGTAATTGAGACGAGCTGCTCGACGCTTTTTCCTTCGGCAAGAACCGTTTCGGGGATTCCAGTCCGTTCCCGACGGTCAAGATCGAGTCTTGCAAAAGTTTCCACAAGTTCTATCTGGCCGAAATGGTTTATGTCCATGTTTATCCCCGCAGCTCAGATTTTCTCTATTGGATAGTTTGATCGGCAGTTATAGATATTGTTCTACATGGATCATGGTCGTCCGCGGCCCGTCGCAATCTTTCCATTACGGCCGCACCGATTCCTTCATCAGGGACCGCCTCTACGATAATCACATCGACTCCAGCCTGGTCGAGTTCGCGTAAGTGGGCGAAAAAAGTTCGTGAATACTCCTCCACATCTTCCGAAGCCGCAACCATTCGGGTCTTCGACCCTATTTTCTTCATTCGTCCACTATGAACAATGCTACCAGCCTTCGTACCCCCCCGTTGACATGATTCTATCAGTTGCACAAATGCGAGTGTGTTTCCCTGTTCGACGAGTATTAGCTTTGCTCGCGGTGCATAGTGTCGATGCCGGGTGCCCGGAGAGCGTTTCAGAAACGCAGCTTCAGACGTGGTATGTACTTCACCGATTGCATTTTCAATATCTTGTTCTATCAGCCCTCCAAGCCGAAGAATGATCGGCGGATCGATTGAAACATCGATGACCGTGGATTCTATTCCGATAGCTGTCGGCCCGCAATCGAGGATCATATCGATCTTGCCGCGCAAATCAGCTTCCACATGCGCGGATGCTGTTGGGCTGGGCCTGCCTGAAAGATTTGCGCTGGGGCCAACAATCCCTCCTCCAAACCTACCGATCAGTTCCAATGCGACTTGATGGTCTGGCATTCGCAACGCTATGGTTTTCAACCTTGCAGTTACAATATCAGGTACCTCCCCCCTACCCTCTACGACAAGCGTCAATGGTCCAGGCCAGAATTTTTCCGCCAGAATTCTTGCCTTGAGCGAAATCGTTCTTGCTAACTGGGCGAAATGTTCAATCCTGGCAATGTGAACGATGAGCGGATTGTCAGCGGGACGACCCTTCGCTGCGAACACTCTGTTCACGGCATCTGCATTGAATGCGTCTGCTCCTAATCCGTAGACCGTTTCTGTCGGGAACGCTACCAGACCGCCCCGGCGCAAAACTTCCCCGGCCTCGGCAATCGACCCGGGGTCCGGTTCTTGCGCCGATACTTTGATGATCTTCGTGTCTTTCATGTTCAACGAGTTGACTCAACGAGCGGTCAGTCAACCACGACCGTTTCGCATTTCATTTATGATGGCGTATGCAAATTCACTTGTCTTTGAGCTCCCGCCCAAATCGTAAGTTCTCACTTTTCCTTCGGAGAGAACCTTGTGCAACGCCTTTTCAATTCGCTCTGCAGCACCAAATTCCTTCAGATGACGCAGCATGAGAACACCCGATAGCATCAATGCCGTAGGATTCACCTTGTCCATCCCCTTATACTTTGGTGCGGAACCATGTACGGCTTCGAAGAGCGCAGCATCTCTTCCAAAGTTGGCCCCCGGGGCTACCCCAAGTCCCCCCATCATGCCGGCACAGAGATCAGAAATAATGTCACCATAGAGGTTAGGAAGAACCAACACATCATACAATCGCCACTTTGTGACAAGCTGCATACACATATTATCGACGATGACATCGTTGAATTCAATATCCGGGTACTCCTTTGAGACTTCCCTGCATGTTTGTAGAAACAGGCCGTCGCTTATTTTCATGATGTTCGCCTTGTGCACAGCCGTCACTTTCTTTCGGCCGTTGGTTCGGGCATAATCAAGCGCGAAGCGTGCAATGCGTTCAGATCCTTTTCGCGATATCAACTTGACAGATTGCGCAACACCCTCGGTACAATAATACTCAATCTGCGCGTATAAGTCTTCAGTATTCTCTCTGAAGATCACCAGATCGAGATCGCTGAACGGCGTTGTGACCCCAGGCAATGCCTTGATCGGTCGAACGCAAGCAAATAGACCAAGTTTCTTACGTAATGTGACATTTGCACTCACTGATCCCTTTCCAACGGGTGTACTGATAGGTCCCTTTAGCGCAACCTTGATTCGCCGAATTGCATCAATAGTCCGTTCCGGGACAATGGGTTCACCTGCCTGTAAACATTTTTCACCCGCATCAGCTTCTTCCCAATCAATCTGTGCTCCGCTCGCACCGATTATCTTTATGACAGAATCGGCGATGTCCGGGCCTGTACCATCCCCTCTTATTATGACAGCTTTGTGAATCATGCTTCTGATAGAAATTTAGCTGGAAAAAAACACATAATAAATTAGAACAAGCTACCGCGTTTAATATGGCTGACTAAAAGCATTTATCCCATCGTTTTCATATAATTTCTGTGCTTTTGTCCAGACAAAATTAGAACTCACGGAGGACAGCAATCGATCCACATCCCCGTGCGTTATTCCGGAAGATGCAATATATCTGCACTGGAACCAGTCTGTTACGTCTATTTTGGGAGCAGGCGGAGGATATACCTTAGTACCACTATTGGAAATCATCTGCAGTGCAAACTGACCGATGCTTTTAGGCAGTTCCGGGATGGTCTGAGACCAGATATAAACATCTACGCCGATAAGTTTCATCAAAGACGTCTCCTCTCATTCGGCCAACGTATTTCAATGAATGGGTTTTCGGCGAAAATATATCTTTTTTTTACCACTTTTCCAAACCTTGGACGATGCGGCCAGATCGCATATTCATCAAAATAACGAAGACATCAGGCTTGTCGGAATCAAATTTACTTCTCTCGTGTTGCAGATTGTGAAAAAAGTAAGTAAATTGATCCGAAAATTCATGGTCCAGGACAACTCCTTCAGAAGGACACTCGCACTTCTGCTTGTTGGGTCTTATTGTTTTACATTTCCGTTACTTGCAGTTCGTCACGGTCACGATGTATTACCCAGAACAAGCACTCAAAAGATTTCTGACAGTATCGATGGAAATTTACTTCCCGAAAACCACTCCGTCGCATGCGTTATTTGCTCCAGGCTCAACTCGTCACAAGCAGTTATTGCCGCAGACGAATTTTCTCATCAATTTCTCCACGGTTCGGAGGTTTCCGTTCACGTTGAACACGGGGAAAACTTTTCAGCATTTCACTTATCCTTTTCGAGCCGTGCACCACCGATCGACCATACTTTTTTATGATATGACTGCTGCGCGAAATGCAGCGTATTGTAACCAACGTATGGATTCGATCAATGCCTACACTGAGTATTCTCACTCCTCTCACATTTATTCTTAACGTTGCGATTTTTTCACAGCAGGATACGACAGCTGCGGATTCTTCGCTCCTCAAACTAACCGAGGGTCAGATAAAACCGGACCGGCAAGTGCTACCTGAAAAATCTGCCGGTCGGACAACACCCACGACGAACCCAAATATCGGCGTTATCGGAGACTTTCAGGGCTCATATCACAGCGCGACAGAAAGAAATTTTGATGCCTTCCTAAACGAAGCAGAATTTTCTTTCCAGTCGGTCGTCGATCCGTATGTCCGCGCGGATTTCTTCCTTTCCCTCGCAAAAGACCAATCGACAGGAAAGTTCGCAGCCGACCTTGAAGAAGCGTACCTCACAACACTGGAACTTCCGGCACGTTTACAGCTCAAAGCAGGAAAGTTCAGAAGCAGTTTAGGTCGGCTGAACATGGTTCATCCGCATGCACTTCCGTTTGTTGACCTGCCAATATCCATCGTAAACTACTTTGGTGATGACGGCCTAAATGACGAAGGCCTTTCCCTAAGCTGGCTCGTTCCAAATCCATTTGATTTCTATCAGGAGATCGTTTTTGAAGCAACCAATGGGCCCGTGGGAATTCCAAGTTTTATTCAGAGCACATTTAACAGATTCTTGTATCTTGCCCATGTGAAGAACTTCTGGGATTTGACCGAAAATGCGACTCTCGAACTAGGGTTTACAGGGATGGCGGGGCCGAATGATTCTTTGCGCTCCACGACCATAGGTGCAATTGACGTTACCTATAAATGGAAACCGCTACGGTTCAGCACATATCAATCCTTCGTATGGCAATCTGAGGCATTCTTCTGTAAAGCCAAATCTGGCGAGAATACTCTGGTAAATTCATGGGGGATGTACTCTTTCGCAACCCACCAATTAGAAAAACGATGGTTTTTGACCGGACGATTCGATTATGCCAATGGACCGTTTACCGGCGATATGGTCGAACGTGCCTACTCAGCAACCCTTGGTTGGTACGCGACAGAATTTCAAAAAATTGAACTACAGGGAAAGACAACCACCAGCAATTTCGATAAACAATTTTACGAAATAATGATACGCTGGATTTTTGCTATTGGAGCTCACGGGGCTCATCAATATTGAAAGGACAAAATTTTCAATAAGCATATGTCACGAAAACTCTCATTTTTCATGACGACCCTGGCGATGCTCTTAACGGCATTTCATCCGGGATCGAAAATCAATGTAGTGACAACTTTACCCGACTTGAAAAGCATCACCGAAGCGATCGGTGGTGAAAAAGTCGACGTATTTGCCATAGCGACGTGATTCCAAAATCCTCATTTTGTGGATCCAAAACCAAGTTATATTATCAAACTCTCGAAGGCAGATATGTTCATCACGATTGGATTGGATTTGGAAATCGGCTGGGTTCCGGCGCTTGTGAACAGTTCACGAAATGGAAAGATCCAAAAAGGGGGCGAAGGTTACGTCGATGCCTCTATCAATACCCCACTTTTGCAGGTTCCAGTGAGTGTTACGAGAGCAGAAGGTGATATTCACATCTATGGCAATCCACATTACTGGCTCGATCCCGTACGCGGTAAACAAATTGCTCAAAATATTTACGAGGGATTGGTAAGAATTTCCCCTGAGAATCGAAATTATTTTCAAGTCAACTTGAGAGCATTCAACGAAAAGCTCGATGCAAAAATCAATGAGTGGATCATCAGGATGGCCCCTTACAACGGAACAAAATTAGTTGCCTATCATAACGAGTGGCCCTATTTTGAAGAGCGATTCGCCCTAAAAATTGTCGATTTTCTTGAACCCAAACCGGGCATCCCACCTACTCCATCTCAACTGGTCAAGGTAATTGGAGAAATTCGTAGGGACAAAATCAAGATTATAGTTTCTTCTCCTTATTTTACAACAGAATCGGCTGACCTCGTTGCACGCCAGACGGGCGTGAAAGTCGTGGTGCTTGCGACCTCTGTTGGGGGAGATGAAAGCATCAAGAGTTATCTTGATCTTTTCGATTATAATATTGATAAACTCGTAAAAGCACTCAAAGAAGCATATGGCAAATAGTACCGGGAGAACGCCAAATGTTTGAAATGTTCCAACTGCAATTCATCACCCAGGCATTTATCGTTGCCGTGCTGACAGGTTTACTGCTTTCCTATCTCGGCGTACACGTCGTTGGACGCGGCATCGTATTTGTCGACCTCGCGCTTGGGCAAATATCGTCGTTAGGCGTCGCTTTTTCGGATTACGTGGGTTATGGACATACAACAATCCCGCTCGTTTTTACCCTTGTAGGCGCGTTCCTTCTTTCATTTATCAATATCAAAGACAGACGACTGAAGCAAGAAGCCATTATTGGAATTGTTTACGGGGCTGCGTCTGCTCTTACGGTTTTGTTGATTTCCAAGACTCCCCACGGTGATTCAAATATCCAGGAAGTGCTCTTCGGCAACATCCTTGCCGTGAGTTGGGATCAAATCGAAATAATCGCAATCGTATTCGGGATCGTAGGTCTGGTACACATTATTTTTCAGAAAAAGTTTTTTGAGCTGACAGAAAGGTTTGAAAGTGGCGAAAACGCAAAAGTGGGATTGTTTAATCTCTGGAATTTTCTATTTTATCTTTCCATCGGACTTTCCATCGTGTTTGCAGTACGCGTCGGTGGAGTAATCCCCGTCTTCTCATATCTTATTATTCCATCTGTATCTGCTGTCATGCTTGGTCGGACAAATCGATCAGTAGTGCCTATTGCGCTGACAACAAGCATTCTTGGCGGATTCCTCGGATTGAACTTTGCGTACCATTTTGATTTCCCTGCCGGCTCTTCCATCGTGGCAGTACTGGCAGCCATCTTTTGCTTGGTCTCTGCAGTTCGAATACTGAAAGTTCCTCCTTTGAAAAACAAAGAACGAAATGTAGAAAATAGGGGTAACATAGGTTCTTGATACCTCAGGAAAGGAATTCTTCATGAAATCTATTTACATGTTTCTCCTCGTAGAGTTCCTGTTCATGGTCTGTAGCCTCGCGCAGGACGAAACTCCCAAAGAGCTTCAGGTAGGCGATCCTGCCCCCGATTTCATGCTTCCTTACGCGACAAAGGATTCCGTCGCATCGGAACCGATCAGTCTCGCAGGCCTGGTTGGCAAACGAAACATCGTGCTGGCATTCTACCCCGCCGATTGGAGTCCTGGTTGCACCAAAGAGGTCTGCGCAATTCGCGACAATTGGGACACGCTTGCACAGCTCAACGCAGAAATTCTGGCGATTAGCGGTGATTATGAATGGTCACACCATGAATGGGCAAAGTATCACAACCTCCCTTTCAAGCTGGTTTCTGATCATCAGCATAAAGTAGCGCGGATGTACAACAGCTACAATGAAAGCTACGGATGGAACAAACGCACTGTGGTCGTGATTAACAAGAAAGGTGAGATCGCTTACATAGATCCGAAATACAGCGTTCGCGACATGAATTCACTTAACAAACTCCAGGAAGCTCTGAAAAAACTGCAGTGATTGTTTTCGGACGTTCCATGGCCTCACAACCATCATCCCACAACAAGCTTATGTCTTTCTTAACTGGAACCATTCTGTTATCAGTACTTGGAGGAACGATTGCAGCCCGGGCGCAACAGCCGGATTCTCTCCGACTACCTGAAGAGAATCATTTGAAGAATATCCGTCAGTTGACCTTCGGCGGTCTGAATGCGGAAGCATATTTTTCACCGGACGAAACGAGACTTGTATTTCAGTCCACACGCGACACCTTTCTGTGTGATCAGATCTTCATGATGAATGTGGATGGCTCACGCGTGGAACTGCTCTCCACCGGCAAGGGGCGCACCACCTGCGGCTACTTTCTTCCGGATGGAGTTCGTGTCTTGTACGCTTCTACCCATCTGGGGGACTCCAAATGCCCACCGCCCCCGGACAGAAAAAAAGGCTATGTATGGGCTTTGTACCCAGCATACGACATTTTCCTGGCCGATACCGGCGGGAATATCACTCGCCGTCTCACCGACGCACAAGGATACGATGCCGAGGCGGTAGTCTCTCCAACGGGAGAAAGGATTGCATTTACTTCGATTCGCGGCGGCGATCTTGATATTTACACGATGAACCTGGATGGTTCCAACATCCGACAACTGACGAATGAGTTTGGCTATGACGGTGGTGCGTTCTTTTCAAGCGACGGAAAAAGAATCGTGTATCGAGCTTATCACCCCAAAACTCAAGATGAACTGACTGATTACAAAGAGCTTCTTGCTGAAGAAAAGATCAAACCTATGAATCTGCAAATTTTCGTCATGGACGCCGACGGTTCCAACAAATTCCAGATCACGCATAACAGTAGTGCGAACTTTGCCCCTTTCATGCATCCGGACGGAGAACGCATTATTTTCGCGTCGAACATGCGTGACACCTCCGCGAGCCCTATGGATTTCGATCTTTATATGATAAAGACAGATGGCAGCGGACTCCGGCGGATTACCTTCCACCGGGGTTTCGATAGCTTCCCGATGTTTACACGTGACGGGAAAAAACTGGTCTTTTCCTCAAGCCGCAATGGAAAATCCCGCTATGAAATCAATATTTTCGTCGCTGACTGGGTTCCGTAAGCCGGATACACCCTCATGGAAGATATCCAAAACAAGGTTGTCGTCATCAGCGGCGCTTCGGGCGGACTCGGAAAGGCACTCGCAATTGGTTTTGGGGAAAGAGGGGCAACTCTGGGCATCTGCGCTCGCGACAAAACTCGACTGGCGTCTGTTGCCGAGCATCTGAAGAAAACAAACTGCCAGCATCTTGCAAGAAGCTTCGACATCAGAGATGAGAGAAGTGTATATGGGTTCGTGGAGGAGATTTTGAAAGCATTTGGGAGAATTGACGTTGTTATTAACAATGCATCGGTATTGGGTCCGCGCAATGAAATCGCGTCATATCCAGTGCATGCATGGGACGAGGTTATCGCAATCAACGTCAGTGGTATGTTCCATCTAACCAAGCATGCCCTCAAAATCATGAAAGCCCAAGGAAGCGGATCAATTATTGACGTTAGCTCTTCGGTAGGCAGGAAAGGAATAAAACTGTGGGGAGCGTACGCAGTTTCAAAGTTTGCCATGGAAGGATTCACGGAAGTGCTTGCCGACGAACTGCGAGGGTCAGGAATTCGTGTCAATTCGGTAAATCCCGGCCCTATCGCGACTGAAATGCGCCGTGCGGCTTATCCAGCAGAAGATCAATCAAGACTGAAACAACCGGAAGAAATCTTGGATATATTTTACTATCTTGCTTCGGATGGATCCACGCACATCTCCGGTGAAAAGTTTGATGCGCAGAATTTTTCGGTGCAATCGTTGAATTTCAAATTACGGTGAAATAATGAAAACCACAAACACGTATCTCGTTCTCCTTTTTCTCCTGAGTCTGAAATGCAGCCAGGCACCTCCTCCTCCC
>Ga0247727_10002036_pt1 | contig 46753 bp, 32 predicted proteins | sample WisWelCaveWW1625_FD_202498 | JGI IMG/M metagenome (GOLD analysis project Ga0247727, IMG submission 202498) | Biofilm microbial communities from Wishing Well Cave, Virginia, United States - WW16-25 | ecosystem: Environmental > Aquatic > Deep subsurface > Groundwater > Cave microbial mat | place...
CGATGCTCCCGCGTTCAAGTAGATCGGACGCTAACCAAAATATTTGAGACTTCTCGCTCATCCCCACCGACCCCCGCCGGCTCGACCGGCGGGTGAAGATGATTAATGAGCTAGAACGGGCTGCCCGATACCATCTTCTTGCTCTTCCTCTTTCTTCTTCCGCCGCGGCAGCGGCGGAAGAAGCAAGAGGAAGGAAGAAATTTGAGCGCTTCGCACCTAAGTAGACCGGCATTGACAATTGGGCTGGCGAGCGGGGGGCGTCAGCCCCCTGATGTGCCGAACTTTCATGAGGATCAGGGGGCTGACGCCCCCCGCTCGCCAGCATACTTTCTCATGCCGGTCTACTTAGCCGCCCAATCATGCGCTCCTGCCAGGCAAGCTGGCGGGGGGCGAACGGCGGGGATGAGCGAGAAGTCTCAATATTTCGCCGGCTTTCCCGAATACTAGGTAGGTATCCGCCTTTGCCATCCAGACATGGGTCTTCATTGTCAGGCGGCCGCTCGTCGCTGATAATGGTTGCCTGGCACTTCTGTGAGAGAATCGCTCGAAAGGACCGCGCCGATGTGGGGCCAGTGGCGATTGACACTACGAAAAGCCGAACACGCCCTGAAGGTCGGGCGACTGGATCTGGCGGCCGGCTACGTCGCGCGGGCGGAGGTGCGGTCGTATCGGCAGGCCCGCGAGTTGGCCAGCCGCGTGGCTCTAGCGCTGGCGGGCCGTGCGGAGGAGCACCTGAAGGCGGGCGATTCGCAGCGGGCCTGGATCGACGTGGCCCAGGCCGAAAAGCTCGACGGTGCCCACGACCGACTCGGTCAGTTGCGTCAGGAATTGGTGCGACACACGCTGGACGAAGCGACGCGATTGCTCAAGGCCGGTCAGCAGGCGGCGGCGATTGCATGTCTGGATCGGCTGACCAAGCGGGGCGTGAACACCGCGGAGGCCCGTCAAGTACGCGATGCGGCCGCGGCGTGGCAATCGGCGGCACAACAGGCGCGGCTCGGCAAGTTCGCCGACGCGATCGAACTGTTTGAGAAGGCGCGCGGCCTGATGCCCGATTGCGAACCGCTCGAGGAATCACTTCAGCAAGCCTGGTCCGCGCGAGATCGCCTCGCGACACTCGAAGCCGAATTGCACCGTGCGCTGGCGGGCCACGACTGGTCGGCAGAACTGGCAGTCGCGGATCAAATCCTGGCCATCGCCCCGGAACACGTTCAGGCCCGCGCCGCGCGACGGCGAGCCTGGCAAGCGGTCGGGGCGCCCGTCAGTGCGATCGGAGGAGGACGAAGGGCCATGATCGGTAACCAACAAAACGGACCCGGCCAGGCACTCACGGTGGTTCGCCCCGGCGGCAGTCCGGCGATTCTGGGCGATGAGGCCAACGCTCCCAACGCCGAAGCCGCGGAAAAGCCCGGCCAACGATTCTTGCTCTGGATCGACGGGGTCGGCGGCTACCTCGTGTGTCTCGGCGACCGCATCTCGATCGGTCAGCCGGCTGGCTGGCACGTTGATATTCCCGTCATGGCCGACCTTTCGCGACTACACGCCTGGATCGAGCGCGACGGCGAAGGGTATCTGCTCCGAGCAGTGCGACCCGCGACGGTAAACGGCCACTCGGTCCGAGAAAAGTCCGTGCTGGCCGATCGATCGGAGATTGTTCTTGCGAAAGGGGTGCGGCTGAAATTCCGCCGGCCGAACCCGCTGAGCACGACGGCCCTCGTGGAAATAGCCAGCTCGCATCGGCTGTCGTTGCCGACCGACGCGGTGCTGCTCATGGCCGAGACGCTGATCGTAGGTGCAAATTCTGGCTCGCACGTCGTGGCCCCCGGCTGGACGCGCGAGGTTGTGTTTTACCGGCAGGGTGAGGAACTGTGGTGCCGCACGGCGGGCGGTTTCGAGGTCGATGGCCAAGCGTGCCACGACCGAGCCCGCGTTACGTTGTCGTCACGAATCCGCGGCGAGGGGTTCTCGTTGGCGTTGGAGCCGCTGGAATCGTAAATTGTCTGAGCGAGAAGTCGTATGGCAATCTCCCCAATCAGCATGATGTTCGTCTTTCTGGCGCTCGCCGTTTCGGGCGTCATCTTATTGATCTGGACGGTGTGGCGATTGGGCAAACGCCACTACGCGAACCATTCAAATGCGCAAGACAAACCGATTCCGGTTCGAAAACCGTCCCAAGAGTCGCCGTCGTGGGAGCATGCGCCCGTAGCGGATCATGGACCGGCCATGCGAGTGGAACTTTCTGAAGGTCTACGGTTACGTGCACCCGCCCGTGACATCGCATTCACGTTTACCACCGGCGACCGGCCGCTCGACGGGTACACGATCAAGCGCGGCATCGGCCGCGGCGGGTTCGGCGAGGTGTACTACGCGGTGAGCGACGGCGGCAAAGAGGTCGCGCTCAAACTCGTGCAGCGGCATCTCGACGTCGAACTGCGCGGCGTGACGCAGTGCCTGAACCTGAAGCATCCGAACCTGGTCACGATCTACGACGTGAAGCAGGCGGCGAACGGCGACTACTGGATCGTGATGGAATTTCTTTCCGGCGCCGGCTTGTCCGACGTGCTGGCCGCAAACCCGAACGGCCTGCCGCACGATCAGGTACACGCGTGGCTACGCGGGATTGCCGACGGCGTCGGCAACCTGCACGAGCACGGCATCGTGCATCGCGACTTGAAGCCGGGTAACATCTTCGTCGAGAACGGGATCGTGAAGATCGGCGACTACGGCCTGGCGAAATACATCTCCGCCAGCCGCCGCAGTGGCCAGACCGAATCGGTCGGCACGGTCCACTACATGGCCCCCGAAATCTCGCACGGCCGCTACGGCAAAGAGATTGACCTCTACGCGCTCGGCATCATTCTCTACGAACTCCTCACCGGCCGCGTGCCGTTCGACGGCCAGAGTCCCGGCGAGATCATGATGAAACACCTGACGGCCCAGCCGGACGTGAGCGTACTGCCTGAGCCGTATCGCGCGGTCGTCGCCCGGTTGCTTGCGAAGGCCCCAGAAGATCGCCACGAGTCCGTGAAAGAAATCCTCGAAGAACTGTGCGGTGAAAGACCAGCGGGTCAGGCGCGGCCGGTCGCGTCGCCGGATCGGGTTCGGTTGCAACAGACCGCGTCCTGGCATCCGGTTCAAGCGGATCGGCCCGCCGACGCGCGGCAGGGGCGGCGATCTCGCGCACTCAAGATCGCAATCGCGGTCGGATTGAGCGCGCTTACCGTGGCGGTGCCTGTCTTTTGTCACGAAGTGCTGAGGATGTTTCAAGAGGTGGGATGGGCGGGACTGTCGCCGGTAAACCGAGATTATCTTGTAATCTCCTTTTATGGCTTCTTTGGTCTTGTCGCGTTGACCGGGTTCTCGTGGTTTTGGGCGGCTGGCAGCCAATCCGGACGTGCGGTGGTTCGCGCGGCAGCGCGAGGCGATTCCGCTCGTGTTCAGAACTTGCTCGACCGCGGCGCGAACGTCAACGGGATCGCACGGGGCCAAACCGCGCTGATCGCCGCGGCCAGCCGCGGCCACGTGACGGTCGTTCGAGTGTTGCTCGACCGCGGCGCGGATGTGAATGCCCGAACCCGCGGCGGTGAGACGGCCCTCAGCCTGGCTACGGTGACCGGACACACCGCCGTGGTTGAGGTGCTGCTGGCTGCCGGTGCGGACGTGAACTCGCGGGCACGAGACGGCGACACGCCCCTGATCGAGGCGGCTTATGCCGGCCATGTGGCCATTCTGCGTGCGATGCTCGAACACGGCCCCGACCTGAACGCGCGCAGCAGCGGCGACGGCTCGACCCCGCTCATTTGGGCGGCGTACGAAGGGCAAACGGCTTGTGTCGAGGCGCTACTAGAACACGGCGCGAACGTGAATGAAAAAGACACCGCCGACGGCTCCACGCCGCTCATCTGGGCGGCGTACGGTAATCATCCGAACGTCGTTAGAGTCCTACTCGACCACGGCGCCGATCCGATCGAAACGAATTCGAGTGGCGAGACGGCGTTGGATCACGCCGGCTCAGACACGATCACACAAATGCTCGAAGCGGCGGTCGCTCGCCGATAGTTTAAGAAGGACGAACAGTCATGAATTCCAACACTGATTCCGAACGCGGACAAGTCGCACAACTTTCTCCACCCGACGAGAAGCACGCATGGTTCACGTACTCGACCGGCGACCGGCCGCTCGATGGGTACACGATCAAGCGCGGGATCGGCTCCGGCGGGTTCGGCGAGGTGTACTACGCGGTGAGCGACGGCGGCAAAGAGGTCGCGCTCAAGCAGATTCAGCGGCATCTCGACGTCGAGCTGCGCGGAGTCAGCCAGTGCTTGAACCTGAAGCATCCAAACCTGGTCGTGCTCTACGACGTGAAGCAGTCGGATCGCGGTGAGAACTGGGTCGTGATGGAGTTTGTTGCCGGTGAGAACCTGGGCGACCTGATCGCGAAATACCCGAAGGGCATGGCGGAAACGGATGTGCTCGCTTTGCTGCGCGGCATCTGCGACGGCGTCGGCTACTTGCACGAGCACGGGATCGTACACCGCGATTTGAAGCCGGGGAACATCTTCATCGAAAACAATCAGGTGAAGATCGGCGACTACGGCCTGGCGAAATTCATCTCGGCCAGCCGCCGCAGCGGGCAGACGGAATCGGTCGGCACGGTTCACTACATGGCCCCGGAGCTGGCTCATGGAAAGTACGGCAAGGAGATCGACCTCTATGCGATCGGCGTGATCGTCTACGAAATGCTCACCGGCTACGTGCCGTTTCGAGGTCAGAGTCCCGGCGAGATTCTGATGAAACACCTGACGGCCGCACCGGACCTGAATGTGTTGGCGGAACCGTTTCGATCGGTGGTCGCGCGGTTGTTGGCCAAGAACCCGGAGCATCGCTATCCGACGGCGCAGTCGTTGGTTGCTGACTTGGAGGTACGAGTTGCCGGAACGGTGCCGCCGGGTTTGGACGCGGCGGAGATGTTCGCCGGCGGAGCAGGGGGTTCATCACCACCTCCACCGCCGCCACCCCCGCCGGGCGCCGCAGGGCCGGCCGCCGCGGGTCAGCGAGGTCAGGCCGGGGCCGCCGGGCAAGTGCGCAGCGTGCGGTTCACCATCGACAGCGTGCATGGCGGGTTTTCCACGGCCGAGGGGCTTTTGCGATTCACCGGCGATGCGCTCGTCTTCGATTTGCAGACCAAGACACTCGGCATGATCAACTCGGCGATTCGCGAGGTGCGCGTGGGGCTGGGTGCCATCGAGTCTATCGAATTACAGGACGGTTGGTTCGCGCCATCGATCGTGCTTCGCGCGTTGCGACCAGCGGCGTTCGAGGATATTCCCACGAGCGCATTGGGTCAGGGCACGCTACGCGTCGTGCGAACCGATCGCGAGGCTGCGACCGGATTGGTGCATGCCGTGACGGCGGCGCTTGCCGCGCGCGACCCGAATCGGGCCGCGGCCGGTTGGGGTCCGTCGCCTGGTTTCGCCGGCGCAGAGCCCGGCCAGTACCAGGCGTGGCAGGGTGCCGGCCCGGAGGCCGCGGCCGCAACTCGCCGGCTTGTGCGGCCGATCGACGACCGCGTGATCAAAGGCGTGTGCAGCGGCCTCGCGCGGTACTTCGCAATCGAACCCGTTGCCATGCGACTGCTGCTCGTCTTGCTCGCGTTCTTCACCGCGATCTTTCCCTGCGTGATCGCGTACATACTTTTGGCCTTGAGCATTCCATCGGAAGGTAGTCCGTCGGCTGCTGGGCCGCGCGTGAGGCCGTACCGGCTGATGCGATCGACGGACGACCGCGTGTGGGCGGGCGTGTGCGGTGGGTGGGCATTGTACTTCGGGATCGAGCCGGTACTGATTCGAGTGTTGTATGCCTTGGGAACTTTCTTTACCGGAATCCTGCCCGGCTTTGCCCTGTACATTCTGATGATCTTCATCATGCCGCGTGCCGATGCGGGAGTCGTGCCGGGCGCTTACCAGATGCCGGGCGGTTCGCCGGTTGTGGTCGGCCCGTTGGGGTTCGGTCAGGTGTTCGGTCGTCTTTTGATTTCGGCAATTGTCGGTGCCGGGATTGGTGGGCTGACGGGCGGGACCCTCGCCGGTACGAATGCGATTCGAAACGATGCTGTGGCGGCGCTGGTTGGTGTTGGGTCCGGAATGCTCACGTGCGGCTTGCTTCTTACCGGCATGTGCAGGTCGCTGGCGGCTCCGCATCGGTTGTGGCCGGCGTTGGCGTCGATTTTCCTCGGCGTGGGCAGCGGCATGCTGATCGGGGGGCTAAGCGAGTGGAGCCGAATCGGCGGCACGTACCATCACGAAGAATTCGCTGTATTTTCCGGTGTGGGTGGCGGGCTGATGACGGCGGCCATGACCGGCTTCTTGCTCTTCACGTCGCTCGGCACACCGCTGCGCTGGCGCTGGTTTTTCGTGGTCGTGATGCTCGCCGTGGGAACGGGCATGGTCACGGGCGGCTCCAGCGCGGCCTTGGGTGTCAAAGAGGAAGTGGCCGCACTCACTGGAGTCGGTGTCGGGTTTCTCGCCGCCGGAATCCTGTCGAGTCTGCTCATTTTCGGAAATCTGGCCAACTGGCTAAGCCCGTCAGCAGGTGCGACGGCACTCGGCGCTCACGGTGACGGGGCCGCGAACCTGAACCAGACGATGACTTACTACGGCCAGACCACGAGCCACGCGATTCCCACGATCACGGGCGGTACGACTCTGCTGTTGATCGCCGCCGGTGCCGCCGCGGCTGGACTCGGTGCATTATGGATGACGGGCATTGTGCCGCCGGCGGTCTCGGTGCGGGTGATACCGTCGAGGCCCATTGTCGTCGATTCCGAAATCCACCGGTTTACTGGCCACCGCGGACGAGTGACCGCGCTGGCGTTCAATCGGGCCGGTACGCAACTCGTCTCGGGTGGCGAAGATCACACGGTGCGATTGTGGGACATGACCGCTCGTGCGGAAATCCGGCAGTTCAGCGGCCACAATCGCGGGATCAACGCGGTCGCATTCAGCCCGGACGGCAGCAAGGTGGCCGCCGCAGCCGATTGCAAAGATGTCCGAATTTGGAACGCTGAAACGGGCGGGGAAATCGCCAAGTCGCTGGACCATCCCGGCGAAGTCTATGCGGTCGCGTTCAATCACGAGGGCACGCAGATCGTCACCGGCTCGACCGACGACATCGTGCGACTGATCGACGCGAGCACCGGTCAACAGATTCTGCAATTCTTTGGCTGCAAGGCAAGCATCCACGCGGTCGCGTTCAGTCCCGACGGCGCGACCGTCGCGGCCATCGGCAACTTCGATTCGGTCGTTCGGATCTGGGACGCAGCCACTGGTCGGCCGGTTCGCACATTTGGTATGGACCGTTCGGTCTGGCATCGTGCTATCGCGTACAGCCCGGATGGCCAGTTGTTGGCCGTTTCGACTACACACGGCTCGGTTCACGTGTGGAATATCGCCACGGGCCGCGAGACCCGCTGGACCGAAGGGTCGAGCCTCGACAATCATTCCCTGGCGTTCGGGCCCGACTCGACGCAAATCCTATCGGGCGGCGACTTCAACGGATTCGATTTGCGAGACGCACGCACCGGCAACGGCATCGCCCGGTTCGAATCAAAGTTCATCCAAGTCACTGCCCATGCATTTGGCCCCGACGGGTCGCTGACCGCCTCCGGCAACTCCGACGGCACGATCCGCCTGTGGGATGTGCCGGAATCTGTTCGCAAACAGCGAGAGATCGTCGGCAACAAGGATTCGGAACATTCGGATAAGCAAACGACTTCAGAATCCAATTCACCCGAACTCACAATCCCAGTCCACGGCGAGTCTCAGAAGACCGATGGAACCACATCCGATACCTCCAAGTCGGACAATGATAATCCCGAAGATTGAACCAACCGCAAAGATCGCAGAGGTTCGCAGAGAGTGAGGAAGATATTTCGGGGGAGTACACCAACCTGAGCGATTACTTCTTGCCCTGCGATTCTCGGCGATCTCCGCGGTAATAACTAGCTCGTTCGCGAACTCGGCGTTTTGTCGAACCCTGTCAGACTGTATTCTGGATATTCCGCAAGACAGTGCATTTCGTACCGGGGGTACTATGAGTGAGCCGCTCGTGATCGCCGAAACGGTAAATCAAGTCGCCATCTTGACCCTGAACAATCCGGCCAAGCGGAATCCGTTGTCGCGAGCGATGCTCGCAAGTCTTCGGGACAATCTGGCACGGATTGCGTCGGACAGCGGCGTGCGGGCCGTGATCATTCGCGCAGCGGGCCCGGCGTTCAGTGCCGGGCATGACCTGCGTGAAATCGTCGGGGCCGGCGAAACGGACCGACGGTTGCTGTTCGCACTGTGTACCGAGGTGATGGAGGCGATTCGCAAGCTGCCCAAGCCGGTGATCGCGTCCGTTGGAGGGATCGCCACGGCGGCCGGCTGCCAACTTGCGGCCACGTGCGATCTGGTTGTGGCATCAGAAAACGCAACGTTCGCCACGCCCGGCGTGAAAATCGGCCTCTTCTGCTCGACGCCTGCCGTCGCCGTCTCACGAGCGGTGCCCGCGAAGAAAGCAATGGAGATGCTGCTGACCGGCGAACCGATTTCGGCTCATGAAGCGGAACGCATCGGCCTAGTGAACCGCGTCGTTCCCGCCGATCGGTTGGACGACGAGGGGATGAAGCTTGCCCGGCAGGTCATCGCTGCCAGTTCCGACACGCTGGGCATCGGCAAGCGCACATTTTACCAACAACTCCCGCTCGATCGTCCCGCCGCATACGAACTCACGGGTCGTGTCATGATTGAAAACGCTCAGACCGCCAACGCCCAGGAAGGCATGCAGGCGTTCCTTGAAAAGCGAGCGCCGCAATGGAAGAGCTGATTAGCCGGGTCGCCGCTGAAATATGCGGACGTAATCGACCATCAACTTCTGCGGAAAAATCGCATCGTCGATGCCACGTTGACCGCCCCAGTCGCCGCCGATGGCGATGTTCATAAGTAGGTACTGCGGCTCGTCGAACGGCCAGACGTCATTGCCGTCGTTCTCTTTTTGAAACGTGAAGTACTTGCGGTCGTCCACAAAAAAATCCAGCCGATCGCGATGCCACTCCATTGCGTAGACGTGAAATTCCGCGTATGGCTTGGCGATGGTGATCTTCGACCCTTTGTGCGTGTTTATCGAGTGGTTGTATTTTGTCGTGTGTACGTTTGCGTGGATCACGTCGGGGTCGAAGCCGACGTTTTCCATGATGTCGATCTCGCCGCAGGCAGGCCAACTGACTTTGTCGAAATTGGTGCCGAGCGTCCAGAGAGCCGGCCAGGTGCCGCGGCCGGTGGGGAGCTTGGCCCGAAGCTCGAATCGCCCGTAGGTCCAGCTCGCCTTGCCTTTCGTGATCAGGCTTGCAGATGTGTATTCGGCGAACTCGCGCGAGGCCTTCCAGTTCCCTTGCCGGGCGTTCGGGTCGAACCGCGGGTTCTTCAATCGCTCCCGGTGTGTCTCGATCACCAGCATGCCGTTTTCGACGCGAGCGTTTTCCTTTCGTGCCCGCGTGTAATACTGAAGTTCTCGATTGCGAACGAATCCTTCTTCATAGTCCCACTTGGAGCTGTCCGGCGGGCCGTCGGCGTCGAACTCGTCCGACCAAACAAGTTGCCAGCGGTCGCGAGCGGGTTTGTCGTCGTCTTCAATCGCGTACAGATCTGTTTCGACGAACGAGGAAATCCAGCACGTGCCGGCCAGCAACGCAACCCATCCAAAAGTCCACCCGATCGGACGCATGGCACACCTCGCTTGAGAGACGGCCGAGTACTACGCCGCGGCCCAACGGGATTCTGCGATCATCCTTGCAACTATGCAATGCGTGCGTTCCAATCCGTAATCCCAACACGCATCACCGGAGTGCGGTTTATCTCGATGTGACAGTGGGAAAAAAACGACGGACTTTCAGAAGCCCCAGGGGAAATGAAAATGAAAGCGAGAATTTCCAGACGATCCATTCTGCTCGTCGAGTTATTTACGATCCTCGGCGTTGTGGTCACGGGTGCTCAGTCGGCAGAATTCGTTCTGCAAGCAGTGGCAGGGGAACCGCCGGCGAACGAAGCATTTGAAAGTCCAATACCCACACCGGCCGAAGTTGTTCAAACCGGACAGCGCTCGCGCACGCCTGGCCAGGCGGGGACCGGAGTTTACAAGGATCGCATCACGCCGCACTGGTTTGCCGACAACGCTCGGTTTTGGTATCGCAACGATCTGAGCGGCGGCAAGCGGGAGTTCATCCTGGTCGATGCGCATCTCGGGTCGAGACAGCCGGCGTTTGATCACGCGAAGCTGGCCGGTGGGCTCTCGAAGGCGACGGGCACGGAATACAGCGACACTCGGTTGCCGTTCGACTCCATCGAATTTGTCGAAGATTCAACGGCCATCGTTTTCAAGGCTGGTGACACGACGTGGAAATGCGATCTCGATTCCTATGCTTGTACTCAAACCGATCGAGCCGCCGACAAGCCGATCACGCCCGCGCCGGAGCATCCACAACGAGGCCAACGTGGAGGTCCATTCGCGCAGCGGCGGGCCGGTCAGGGTCAGCCCGATCGATCGCCACGGTCGCCGGACGGGAAATGGACTGCCCTGATCAAGGACCACAATGTCTGGGTTCGGTCTGAGCCAGATGGGACCGAACTGGAATTGAGTCAGCAGGGTCGTGAAGGACTCGCCTTTGGAATGCTCCAATGGTCGCCGGACTCGAAGACGCTCGTGGCATTTCGCATCGAGTCGGGCGAACGCAAAGAGGTCCACTTGATTCAGTCATCGCCACCGAGCGGCGGCCGCGCGGTCTTTCAGTCGCGACCTTACGCGCTACCGGGTGACAAGTTCAACGCCTACGAATTGAATCTCTTTCAGCTCGACGACTCTGCGCCGCCCGAGAATGGAGTTCAACCCAAATGGAGGACAATCAAGCCTGATGTGGACCGCGTTGATTTCGGCACCCCGCGTATTCGCTGGAAGCCGGACGGCAACTCGTTCTGCTTTTCCAAGACGGATCGCGGCCATCAGCGATTCCGCGTGATCGAGATCGATACGCACACCGGCCAGGCCCGCACCCTCATCGACGAGCGGAACGATACGTTTATCTGGACTGCCCATACGGAAAACGTGCGATTGGAAACCGTGAACTATCTGCAGCGAACCGACGAGATCATCTACGTTTCGGAGCGCGACGGTTGGCGGCACTTGTACCTGATCGACGCCGCCCCCTCACCCCCAACCCCTCTCCCGGCGTGCGGGGAGAGGGGCAGGGGTGAGGGGCAACAGATCACCAAAGGTGAGTGGGTCGTTCGCGGCATCGACCGCATCGACGAGGAGAATTGCCAGATTTGGTTCCACGGCAGTGGCAAGAATGCCGGGCAGGACCCATACCTGATCCATTTCTATCGCATCAACTTCGACGGCACAGGCCTTGTCGCACTCACGGCGGGCGACGGCAATCACACGATCCAATTCTCGCCCGACGGAAAGTACATCATCGACACCTACTCACGCGTGGACATGGCCCCGGTCCACGAACTGCGCGGCAGCTCCGACGGCAAGCTCATTTGCGAACTGGATATATCGGACATCAGCGAATTGGTGGAGCGCGGCTGGGAGCCGCCCGAGGTGTTCGTCGCTAAGGGGCGCGACGGCACGACGGACATCTGCGGTATCATCTGCCGGCCGCGCAATTTCGACCCAACCAAAAAGTACCCGGTCATCGAGGACATCTATGCCGGCCCGCAAGGCTCGTTCGTGCCGAAGACGTTTAGCCCGCAACGCCGCTACGCCTCGCTCACCGATTTGGGTTTCATCGTCGCGAAGATCGACGGCATGGGCACGGCGAACCGATCGAAAGCGTTCCACGACGTCTGTTGGAAGAATCTCAAGGATGCCGGTCTGCCCGATCGCATCCTGTGGCACCGGGCGGTTGCGGCGAAGTATGCGTGGTACGATACGAGTCGCGTTGGGATTTACGGAACATCGGCGGGCGGTCAAAACGCCGCTGGTGCCGTTCTGTTTCATCCGGAATTCTACCGGGCCGCCGTCGCCTCGTGCGGCTGCCACGACAACCGCATGGACAAGGCGTCGTGGAACGAGCAGTGGATGGGCTACCCCGTCGGGCCGCAGTATTCGGAGAGTTCGAACATCGACAACGCGCACCGGCTGCGCGGCAAACTGTTTCTCATCGTCGGCGAGATGGACACCAACGTGCCGCCGGAGTCCACGATGCGATTCGCCGATGCACTGATCAAAGCCGGCAAGGATTTTGATTTGCTGGTTGTCCCCAGCGGTGGCCACGGCTCGGGCGGCGCGTATGGTCAGCGCCGTATGCAGGATTTTTTTGTTCGCCACCTGCTCGGCGCCGAACCGCCGGACCGAAACGCGAGTGGCACAAAGACAGGAGCAGAATGATGTGGTCAGTATGAGGAGTACAGAATGACGAACATCTCAGCATCGGTTCTTAGTTTGCTCGTTTCATTGGCTTCGATCGTGTCTCAGGAATCGGTGATCGCTGCGTGTGGAGAGCCTCCGCCAGTAATTGCGCCACCGGAGGCGTTCTTCGCAATGGTTCGCGATCGGGATCGAGACGCGGCGCGGCAGTTCTACAAGAAGTACATGGACGTCAACGGCATGCCGGTCGTGGCGGCCGGTAAGGTCGCGGATCTCGCGCTGCAACGGACGCACGAAATCGTCAACCACATGTTGGCCGGCCGGCCCGATATCGTCGAGGAGATGGTCAAGAACCGCATGTACCTGATCATCATCGGCAAGGACCAGGTCTACACCGACATGCCCGAATATCGCGATCATCCGAACCCGGCATTCCAGAATGAGCGCGTGCGGGGAACCGGCGGCCGGCCCACCAGCTTCGGCGAAGAGAATCTGCTCAGCCTGCCCATCGATCGCTACGACGACGAGAGCATTGGCGTCCACGAATTCTGTCACACGATCGACGGCGCCCTGCGAGCAATCGACCCTGCGTGGACCGAGCGCAAGAACGCCGTCTTCCAAAACGCCCGCCGCAAGGGTCTGTACAAAGATGCCTACGCCGGTTCCAACCCCGGCGAATATTGGGCGGAAATCTGCCAGGCCTATTTCGACTGCAACCGCGTCAACAATTGGAACCACGGACCCGTCGGCACCCGCGAGCAACTGAAGAATTACGACCCGGAAGGCTACGAGCTGGTGCGGACCGTGTTTCGACTGAGCCCCGAACAAGACTGGCACTACTCGTGGCTACAGAAGTTGCCCAACGTGATTGCCCCGCCGGCCAGGTTCCAGATCGACCCCTACTACACCAAGTTCACTTGGGCCCGCGAGTTCACAGCCGTCGGCCGCGAGGCCGGCGACGAGGCCCTGATCAAGGCCAACGACACGATTCGCAAAATGTTCGCCTATCGCCACGATATCCTGAAATCACTCATCGCCGACGGCGTGAAACTCATTGTGCTCGGTCGCAACGAACGACTCGCCGATCTGCCGGAATACCAAACCCTGAAAAACCTCAACGGATTCGACCCCCTGTCGCGCTCGCTCGACTACACGCCGGAAACCAAACTCATCGTCGCCGCCGAAGAAAACGTCCTGGCCGATCCGCGAGACCCAAACGTCGGTGATTGCCAAGTGATTCGGGTGTTCGCCCGGGCGATTTACCACGTGGCCGGCACGCGACCGGTCGATCCCAACTGGGACTCTCGCCCACGCGGAATCTGGCAGCAGTATGAATTGCGCGTGAAGCGAATCGATCTCCGGTTCGATGAAACGCTGAAGGATCACTACGAAAAGGCGATGAGCGCGGGCAAGTGGCAAGGCACCGCCGCCGTACACGATCGCGTTGCCTACTGGTCCACAGGGGTGCTGGCCTATTTCGACGCCGCGGGCCAAGACGCCGCTCCGAGCGATGCACCCCACCCGATCCGCACGCGCGAGTTGCTCAAAGAATATGATCCGAATCTGTTCGCACTAATCCACGAGACTTTTGCTTACGGCGGCAGGGTAGACTGGCGAAACAGCTCGGTTGTCAGGTGACCGCCGCAGCCAACCGACGAGCAAGCAACCGGTGAAAGTGATAGCCAGCCGCTTCGCGCCGCACGCTGAACCGGCCGGTCGTGAACGATCGGCTGGCGAGCCCGCGCTGCACTTCCTCGCAGATGCCGACGTCCTCGTGTTGAATCTGTTCGGCGACCGCGATGCTCTCGGCGATAAACTGGCGAGCGGCCGGGGCGTCGGTGTCCGCAAAGTAGAATTCAAAAATCACGCGACAGCGGTCAGGGCCGAGCGGCAGCACGAGGTTCGTGTCCATCACGCCGGCGTAGGCGTTGAGCATGAAATTAGGGAACACCCACCAATAGTAGGCCGTACCGGTGCGGACGGTACTGACGGTTGAACAGTTGAACGATTGAACGGTTGAACTGGATGGAGTTGATTGGATCGGACAGGTCTGGAGGGCCGTGTTGCCGGCGATTTCGGTTCGGTACTGCGAGTAATCAAGCACACCAGCCAGGCCGAGGTGAACCGTATTCACGTGGTAGCCGCCGTCGAGGTAGTTATCGACGAAGACTTTCCAGTTGCACCGCAGTTCGTATTCGCGTCGTTCCACGAATCGAAGCGATTCGAGGCTCATGCTCTCGGCTCGGTCGCCCATCGGCGCGAGGAACTCGGCGAGCGGCGGTGGGTTTTCGCTGAGATGTACGAACACAAGCGGCCCCCACGTGTCCACGCTGACCGGCACGAGTCCATTGTCCTCGCGTCGGAAGTCCGCGACGCCATCGAACTCCGGCGTGCCGATCAGCCGGCCGGCGAGATCGAACGTCCAACCGTGGTAGCGACAACGCAGGCGCGTCGCGCGGCCCGACGCGTCGTTGACGACGCATGCGGCGCGGTGCCGGCACACGTTGAAAAACGCTCGTAGAACTCCGTCCGATCCGCGCACCGCCAAGATTGGCTCGCCCGCAACGTCGGCCGTGACGAACGAACCCGGCTCCGCTACCTGTTCGGACCGACCCACCACTTGCCATGTGCCGGCGAAAACGGCGCGGCGCTCCGCCGCATAGATCTCAGAATCGAAGTACCACAAGCTTGGAACTGTCGCGGCATGCTCCAGCGGCAAGTCGGGATCGAACAGGCTGAGTTTTTCGCGAAGGCTGTTAGACATGAAGGCATTTTAGACGGGCGGATGCTGCGAGTGCCAATCGGATCGCTGCTGGAATGAAACCGCCGCGGCCAAAAGTGCATGCTCCTCGAACGCCCGGCCGACGAACATGAGGCCCGTGGGCAGGCCTCGTTCGCCGAAACCGTTCAGGAGCGAAATCGCCGGCACGCCGGCCAGGTTTGAGGCCACACCGAGCTGTGTGCCGCGGTACGGGCCAGAGTATTCGGCAAAGTTCTTGGCGATCGGCGGTGCAACTGTGTTTGTGGTCGGCGCGAGCACGGCGTCGTAGCGGCTCAGGAGTTCGTCGAGCTGGCGGTTGAGAACGGCGCGAATGCGCAGGGCCTTGATGTAGTCTTTGGCGAAGATCATTTGTTCGGCGTAGCCGCCGTAGCGGACTTCCGGCGCGGTCAATTCCGCAACTTGGCCGCTGGCGACGAATTCTTCAAACGCACTCGCCTTTTCCGCGCTCAGAATCGTGCTCAGTGCTGTGCCGAAGGGAGCATCCGGAAAATTGAATTCCTCGACCGTGCCGAAGCGGCGCAACACGTCGAGCGCCGTCTCGAAGTTGGCTTTCACTTCCAGTTGGACTTTCTCAACGACGCCCGCCGGGACCCCGAACTTGAACAGACGATACTCGACGCACGCTGGCGGGTATCGGAACGGTCGCTCGACGCTCGACCGGTCGGCCGTGTCGCGGCCGGCGATCGCATTCATAACGACGCCGCAGTCGTCCGCCGTGCGAGACATCGGGCCGATTTTGTCGAGCGTCCACGACAGGGCCATCGCGCCGTGTCGGCTCACGCGGCCGTAGGTTGGCCTGAGGCCGGTGACGCCGCAGTAGCTGGCCGGGGTCATGATCGAGCCGGAAGTTTCCGAGCCGATCGCGAACGGCACGCAGCCGGCCGCGACGGTCGAGCCGGAACCGGCCGACGAGCCGCCGCTCCACGAATCGGGCGACCACGGCGTCAGACCCGGCCCGGTGAACGATGCGTTCGCTTGGCGGTAGCCCATGCCGCCCGCGATTTCGACCATGGCGAGTTTCGCGCAGAGAACGGCACCGGCGTCGCGCAACTTGCGGATCACCGTCGCGTCGTAGTCGAACACCTGATTCTTGAGCGGCGCCGCACCCCACGTCGTCGGGATCCCCGCGGTCGCCAGAAGGTCTTTGGCCCCGTAGGGAATCCCGTGCAGCGGCCCGCGATCGATGCGGCAATCCAGTTCGTGCTGAGCCGCGCGAGCTTGCTTCAGGGCCAGTTCGCGCGTCACAGTCACAACGGCGTTGAAGCGAGGTCCGATCTTCTCCAGCCGATCGAGGAAATGCTCGGCCAGTTCCATGGCCGAAATCTGTCGGCAGCGCAGCATGCGGCCGAGTTCGCGAATTGTCTGGAACGATAAGTCGTGGTTCATGGGGACATCGAAGATGTTTGACTGTTGAACTGTTGAAATGTTCAACTCGCTCGGCTCGCTGCGAACACTGTCGCCGGCTCGTCCGAATTCTGAAGCGGGAACTTTCGCAGTTCCTCGCTGGCCCGCAACTGGCCCTCGATTTTGCCGCGCACTTGCTTCCACTGTTCCTCGCTCAACCGGTCTGGAAACCGCGCTTGCAGCATGGCGAGCAGTTGATCGGCCGGCGCCGGCGATTTCGAGTCATCGGCCGCGGCGGGCAACGCAACGAGTGGCGTCGCGGCGGCCGCTGCGCCGATGGTCAAGGTGCGTGCGAACGAGCGGCGGGTCAACGATTTATTCATGGCCGGCCTCGCTGTGGAATGTTGGACTGATTCGAGGGTACACTAGGCGCGGCCACAATACGGCATGAACGCCGGCCGGGCAAGGAAGTCCGGTCAACGCGAAGTGAGTCGATTGTGTTCCCTGGTGAGTTGATTGCCAGTGCCCTCGGAGAAAGAATGGTGCCATCCCAGCCGTTTGAGCCGAACAAGTCCGATCAGCCGGTCGAGCCCGATCGAAACGCGAACACGAGCGACGACGCGGATCACACGGCGGGTCGAGCGAAGTCGGTCGGCGATTACACGACGATCGCGCCGGACCCGAATGCCGCGAAGCCCGGCCCGATCGAAGGCACGAGTGAATTCAGCCGCGTGCCGAATGTGTTTGGGCGCTACCGACTGCTTCGGACGCTCGGTCACGGCGGCATGGGCACGGTTTATTTGGCTCACGACACGCAGCTCGACCGACCGGTCGCGCTGAAGATGCCCGGTTCGAGCGCGGACGAGTCCGCGGTTCGCAAGTTCCTCCGCGAGGCCCGTGCGGCGGCGACGCTGCACCACCCGAATCTGTGCCCGGTCTACGATGCCGGCGAATTCGATGGCTTGCACTTTCTCACGATGGCTTACATCGAAGGCCGGCCGCTGTCGAGTTTCATCCGCCGCGACCGGCAGCTTCCGGCCCACAAGGTCGCGGCCGTCGTGCGCAAGCTGGCCAAGGCGATTCACGTCGCACACGAGCACGGCGTCGTGCACCGCGACCTGAAACCGACCAACGTGATCATCGATAAGGAATACGAGCCGGTCGTCGTCGATTTCGGCCTCGCGTTCCGCGATCATCCGGACGAGCAGCGGTCGCAGATCGGTTCGATCTCCGGCACGCCGGCCTACATGGCCCCCGAACAGGTGCGCGGCCAGACCGACCGCATCGGCCCGGCGACGGACGTGTACGCGCTCGGCGTGATCCTCTACGAGATGCTCGTCGGCCGCGTTCCGTTCGGCGGCTCGCTCGCCCAGATGTTCGACAAGATCACGCGCAGTCCGCCGCCGCGACCGACGGAAATCCGCCGCGAGTTGCCCGCCGGGCTGGAAGCGATTTGTCTCAAGGCACTGGCGAAGGAGCCGGCCGACCGGTTCGCGTCGGCGAAGGATTTTGCGTCGGCGCTCAAGGAGTTCCTCAAGGTCAAGGCCGCCGACGGATCGACCGTTCGTACGCTTGCGTCCGATACCACGCGGAATCAAACCGGCGATCTTGCACAACAGCTTTTCATTGAACTTGCGGATGAGCCGCCGTGCGCTCTCGCGGACGAGCACGGTGGCGATTTCGTTGTCGCAAAGTTCAGAGTGCCGCGATCCTGGGTCACTGCCGCTGGGGCCGTGGGCTTGCTCGCCGTGCTGGCAGGCGTGGCAGCGTTTTTCTCGGACGGATCTTCGCCCGCGGCAAATCCCTCGAACGCCGGAAAGCCGAGGCTCGCCGCAGTTCCCCCGCCGATTCAGCGCGATCAAATGGCGAACGCCGCGCGCGAAGCCGTGCTTTCGGAGAAGCAAGAAACTCAGGCCGGCACGTCTGAGCCAGATGGAAACTTTCCAAGCACCAAGCAGCGACCAAATCTAAGCGAGGTGGGCGCCGAAAGTGCGCCGAACGAAATCACCCGTGGCGAGAAGATGCCGCCAGTGAATCAGCCGGGTGACAGTGTGGAGTCGAGTCCGCCGCCAAAACTGGTCAAGCCTTCGACGAAACCGCGTTCGGCGAGCGAATCGAACGAGGGTACCAAACCGGAATCGGCGCCTGCCGCGTCTGCCCTGGTTAGAAGTCTGCTGTTGCCGCCGCACGCCGGCAATCCGCGAAACGTGGACGGCGACTTTTTGCAACTCAGAGACGGCAGGTTACTCTTCGCGTACGTTCACAGCACGAACAATTCGGGACCGGGCCGCGTGCCGGGTCCGCCCGGCCGGTCGCCTGCCGGCCAGCCGACGCCAAAGGCCACAGGAAAACAACCGCCGCCCCCACGCGGCCAGCCCGGCCCGCCGGACCCAAATCAGCCCGGCCACGTTCCGCCGGCGGACGTGCCCTGGGCGGGATACATTGGGGCGCGATTCTCGTCGGACGGCGGGCTAGCGTGGACCGAGCAAGACCAGGTGCTCGTGCCGGACGAGGCCGACAAGGTCATTCGTGCCGTCTCGCTCGTGCGACTCTCAAACGACGACATCGCGATCTTCTATCTCAAGGAACTTGCCGACGACGATTGCCGGCCGTACTGCCGAACCTCGTCCGACGAGGGCGCGACCTGGACGAATCCCGTTGCCCTATCGCGCTCGCGCGCGTTCTATCGCATGCACAGTTCTCGGGCCGTTCGGCTGTCGAGTGGCCGGCTGATCTTGCCCGTCACTCGCCAGGCCAACTTGAAAGACGAGGCTGCCAGAGGTTCCGTGATTTGTCTCATCTCCGATGACGGAGCCAAGACCTGGCGAGCGTCGCGCGTGTACGCGTCCGGGCCGGGCGGCAATCTGGATGCGAGTGATCCGGGCGTTGTTGAACTTACCGACGATGCGCTCTTGGCTTGGTTCCGAACCACTGAGGGCGTGCAGTACGCCAGTCGCTCCAATGACGGCGGCCAGACTTGGTCGCAAGCCGAACCGTCTCCGATCATTTCACCAAACTTTCCGGCCACGATTCGTCGCGTGCCGGGCAGCGAAAATCTGTTGATTGTTTGGAATTCCCACACGGACGCCGCCGCCGCCCGTCGCGGATCGGCCACGCCGCTCTCCGCCGCCCTCTCGCGCGACGCCGGCCGCACGTGGTCGACGCCGGTCGCCATCGAAGACAGTCTGTACGGCTCGTTCAGTCACCCCGCGATCGCGTTCGTCGCCGACCGAGTTTGCGTCGCGTATCGCTCGAGCAACAAGCAAACCCCGCCCGGCACGTGTACGCAAATCACCAGCTTCCCGCTCGAGTGGCTGCTGCCCAAGACACGCCGCACGGCGGAAGATTGAGCGATTGTTTGCGAATTGACCGCAGCCACTCGGCCACTTTTTGGAGTGCGGCCACTCGTCGCCGCTTTTTTTCTTGAATCCGGCGAAATGGAAAGCGGCGACGAGTCGCCGCACTCCAAAGTTCACACCATCGTCGGCACAACGTACGGCTTGCGATAGTCGCGAGTCAGCATGGTGTCGGCCTCTTTGTCGTTCGGGATCGTTTCGCGTTTCGGATCGACCGTGAGCCGGCGGCCGAGCGTGTACTGGCTCGTTTCGAGTTTGATCCCGTTGTCGGCCAGGTGTTTCTCGAAGCGGCCGAGCGTCTCGTACGATTCTTTGTCGTCGCCGAACGCCTTGGTCTTCGAATCGAACGGCGTGGGCTTGCCGAGCCGGTACGAGACGTTGCCGAGGTGGCAGAGCGCGGCGGACAGATGGCCTTCGAGCACGTCGGCGTTGAGCGGCTTGCCTTCGCGCACGCCGTCCAGGAAGTTGCCGAAGTGGAGCGGATCGCCGCCGCCCTTGAACTGCGTCACGAGTTTCTTGTCGTTGTCGAACACGGCCGCGTGATCGTAGGAATCGACGACCATGTAGCCCTCCGAGCCGTAGAAGATGATGCCGACGCCCGCGCCGAGCAGCCGTTCGGTCTTGAGCCCCCGCACCTCGAAGATGAGCTGGCTATCGCCGTAATCGTGAAACACGAGTTGCGTGTTCGGCGTCTCGCCGTCGTCCACGTAGCCGAATCGGCCGCCGAGCGAGATCACGCTCGGAGCGAGCGAATCCTTGTTGAGCCCCCAACGGGCGACGTCCATTTGGTGTACGCCCTGATTGCCGAGGTCGCCGTTGCCGTAATCCCAGATCCAGTGCCAGTCGTAATGGAATTTCTCACGCATGATAGGCTTGATCGGCGCCGGCCCGGACCAGAGATCGTAGTCGATGCCCGGCGGCACCGGCTGTTCCTTGTCCACTTTTCCGATCGAGCCGCGTGATTTGTAGCACAGGCCGCGCGCGAGGTGAACCTTGCCGAGCTTGCCGTCGTGCAGGTACTTCATGCCCTGGATCACGCCGGGGTTCGAGCGAATCTGCGTGCCGACTTGACAGACGCGGCTGTACTTGCGAGCCGCTTCGACCGCCTTGCGTCCCTCGAACACGTTGTGACTGAGCGGCTTTTCGACGTAGACGTGCTTGCCCGCCTGCATCGCCCAGATCGCGGCCAGCGAATGCCAGTGATTCGTGGTCGCGATCGAGACCACATCGATCGACTTGTCGTCGAAGATGCGCCGCATGTCGGTTACAAACTTCGGTCCCTCGCCGGACGACTTCTGAACGCGATTCGCCGCGCCCTTGCTCCGCGAATGATCGACATCGCAGACCGCGGTGATCACGATGCCGGATTCCTTCATCTTGAGATATTCGTTGACATGGCTGCCGACCCCACGGCCACCGCAGCCGATCACGGCCGTTTGGATGGTCTCGTTCGGTCCCACGCGGCGCCGCGGCGCGGGCGACGCCAAAACCTCCTGACCGACGCAGGTCGCAGCCGCCGCGGCCGAGGCGGCGAATAAAGACTGCTCCAGAAACTGACGGCGTGTACGTTTCGACATGGCGGATCTCCAGGTTGAAAAGTGCCTTTGGTGGGCAAACCGGTCTCTGCCGACCCTCAGAGTGTACCGCCGCGCGAAACTCGTCGGCAACTCTGTGCGAGCGGAAAGTCGCGCGGTTAGAATACTCGGTCGATGACGAGGACTTGCCATGAGGACTCTTGACCGAGGTCGGTGGCTCGGCGCATGCGTGGCGGCTCTGGTTTTGCTGGCGACGCTGAGCCTGTACGCCCAGCAGCCTGACGGCGCGCGACCGAGCAAAGCTGCCGTTCCGCGCGTGCAATGGACGTTTCAGCCGCCGGCGGATCCGCCCGTGCCGACGGTCGAGGCTAAGGACTGGCCGCGAAATGCGGTCGATCGTTTCGTGCTGGCGAAACTCGAAACACGTGGCCTCACGCCGGTTGGCGACGCGGACAAGCGAACTCTAATTCGCCGTGCGACTTTCGACCTGCTCGGCTTGCCGCCGACGCGGAGGTGAAACGGCTGGAAGCGGAAAGGGCCGAAGCCGACAAGTCGTTGAAGGCGGCCGTGCAGGCGAAGCAGGAAGCGGAAAAGGCGGCAACTGAAAAGCAGAAGTCGTGCGGCGCGACCTCAGAGACCTGCGACGAACCGTCGGACCTGAAGGAACTGGAGATGAAGATCTCCGACGCGCGCAAACGCATCGACGAGTTGGACAAGTCGATCAAGGAGACAAAGAAGAAGCGCGAGGATTTTGAGAAAGCACCGCTGCCGTTCGAGACCGCGTACGCCGTGGCCGACGCCAAGCAGGTTGCCGACGCGCGGTTGCAAGTGAAAGGTGACCCGAAAAAAATCGGCGATGCTGTGCCGCGTCGGTTCCCGAAAATCTTCGGCGGCCAAGCTCTGCCTGCGGACGAAACCGGCAGCGGCCGGCTCGCGCTAGCCGCGTGGATCGCCGACTCCGCCAATCCGCTCACCGCCCGCGTTATGGCGAACCGCATCTGGCAACATCACTTCGGCCGTGGCATCGTGCTCACGCCGAGCGACTTCGGCCATCAAGGCCAAACGCCGTCGCACCCCGAACTGCTCGACTACCTCGCCCGCCGATTCGTCGAATCCGGCTGGTCGATCAAGGCGGTGCACCGGCTCGTCATGCTGTCGCGGACGTATCAGCTCGCATCGACTGACGACCCGAACAATTTGAAAGTCGATCCGAACAACGAAAACCTCTGGAAATTCAGTCGTCGTCGGCTCGACGCGGAATCGATTCGCGACGCGATGCTCGCCGTGAGTGGCCAGCTCGATCGCTCGGTCGGCGGTCCGCACCCGTTTCCCGACCAGCGCTCGTGGGACTTCACTCAACACAAGCCGTTCAAGGCCGTGTACGAAACGAACCGCCGCAGCGTGTACTTGATGACCCAGCGCATTCAGCGGCACCCGTACCTCGCTTCATTTGACGGCCCCGACACCAACGCGAGCACCGCTCAGCGCGTCACCAGTACAACGCCGCTCCAGGCCCTCTACCTCATGAACGATTTGTTCGTACATGACCAGGCACGCCACTTCGCAGCACGGCTTATTGCCGAACAGCCGGCCGATCCCGGACGGCTCGATCGTGCGCATCGGCTCGCGCTGGGCCGATCCCCGTCGCCGATCGAAGTGACCCAGTGCGAATCATACCTCGAACACATTCGTGCCAAGCTCGCGGCGGCCGGGGTCGCGGCGGCGGACATCGATCGACATGCATGGGAAAGTTTTGCGCGGGCGATTTTCCGAACCAGTGAGTTCGTTTACATTGATTGATTCGGAGAGCCAAACATTGGGCAAACGATTCCGAAATCTCAGCTCGAGGCGCAGTGCGATCCGCTCCATCATCGGCGGCTCGATCGTGTTGCCGGCGATTGTCTCGGAGTTGCTCGCCGAGGAAGGCTCGCGGAAGTCGTCGGCCGACCCGCTCGGTCCGAAGGCATCGCACTTCGAGCCGCGGGCCAAGCGGGTGATCTTTCTGTTTTCGACCGGCGGCGTCGCGCACATGGAGACGTTCGATCACAAGCCGGAACTGTTCAAGGCCGACGGCAAGAAGACGGGGGCGGGGGGCGGGCTGTCGCGCGATTTGAAGCCGCTCGTCAAGCCGGCGTGGGAGTTCCGGCCCGGCGGTGCGTGCGGCACGATGGTGAGCGATCTCTTGCCGAACATTCGCGAGTGCGTCGACGACCTCTGCGTCATCCGCTCGATGAAGTCGGACGAGAACGAGCATTTTCAATCCACGCTCGCGCTTCACACCGGCTCGTTTTTCTTCACGCGGCCGAGCCTGGGGTCGTGGGTCAGTTACGGGCTTGGCACGTTTAACCAGAACCTGCCGTCGTTCATGGTGATTGCCCCACACCTGCCGTACGCGGGCACGCAGGTGTTCTCGAACGATTTCCTGCCGGCGTATCACCAGGGTACGCGCGTTGTGCCGGGCGGCGAGCCGATCCCGAACCTTGCGCGGCGCACGATACTCGGCGACATTCAGGAAATGGAACTCGGCCTGGCCGAGGCCTTCAATCGCGAGCACTTGAAACGGAGCGGCAACGATTCGGAACTGGCCGCGCGGATTCGCTCGATCGAGACCGCGTTCCGCATGCAGGCCGAGGCGCCCGAGGCGTTCGACCTGTCGCGCGAGACGGACGAGACGCTCGGAATCTACGGCCTCGAGCGCGGCAAGAACGAGGGCTTCGCGTGGCAGTGCCTCGTGGCCCGGCGGCTCGCCGAACGGGGAGTCCGCTTCATCGAGCTGATCGACACCGGCTCGTCGAACAACTGGGACGCGCACAGCGACCTGCCCAAGAATTATCCGAAACTCGCCGAGAACATCGACCGGCCGATCGCCGGGCTGATTCGAGACTTGAAGCGCCGCGGCATGCTCGACGAGACGCTGGTGGTGTGGACGACCGAGTTCGGTCGCACGCCGGGCCTCGACGGCGCGGCGGGCCGCGGCCATCACGGCGCATGCGACGACGTCTGGAGTACAAAACTTGGCCCGTCAGCCCTCCGACCAAAGAGCAGAAGACGGCCAGCCTGGTTCGCGCACTCGACTCCACCCGCGTCTTATGCTCGCACTCCCCGACCGCTAGACTAGCACCCGTGACCGTCACGAATCTTCGCGCGAACGGCGTACATCAAGCAATGGAGAGACGTGATCCCATGAATCGTTCGATCCTGCTATTTGCCGCGAGTATCGGTGTGCTTCCTTTGAGCGTCGCGCTGGCCGATGATGTCCCACGCCCTGAGCACCCGCGCCCGGACTTTCGACGCGACACGTGGAAGAATCTCAATGGCGTGTGGGCGTTTCGTTTCGACGCCGACGATCGCGGCGTCCATGACCAATGGTGGCAACCCGACGCGGCGGGCTTCGGCCGCGAGATCAACGTGCCGTTCTGCTGGGAGAGCGAACTGTCCGGCGTGCGCGACACGAGCGGCCAGAAAATCGGCTGGTATCGCCGCACCGTAACCGTGCCGAACGACGCCGACTGGAAAGGCAAGCGCGTGTGGCTTCGCTTCGGCGCGGTCGATTGGCGGGCCGACGTTTGGGTGAACGGGAAAATGGCGCGAAGCGCAATTACCAACGACGGCTCGCACGAAGGCGGATACACGCCGTTTGAGTTCGACATCACCGAACTCGCCGCGCCCGGCAGCGACGCAACGATCGTCGTCCGCGCGTTCGACCCGACCGACCCCAGCCTGCCGACCGGCAAACAGGTCGGCTGGTACACGACCTCCAGCGGTATTTGGCAAACCGTGTGGCTCGAAGCGCGGCCGAAACACCAATTGCTGCAGTTCAACATTACGCCAGTCCGAGACGGCACGAGCTGGCGCGCGAACTTCACCGCCGTCGGAACGGCTGGGGCGAAATCGAGGTTGAACGTAACGTCGTCCGATCCGGCCGTGCGGCCGAAGATCCAATTCGTCATGTTGGACGGAACGATCATGACGGTCACCGGCCAGATCGACGTCACGTCGCCAAGACTCTGGTCGCCGGACAGCCCGCACTTGTACGACTTGAAATTCGAATGGACTGACCCCGGCGAGCCATCCGATGTCGTCCACACCTACTTCGGCCTGCGCACGATCGCGCGCGGCAAGTTTGGCGATCTGCCGCACGAAGTCGTGCTGCTGAACGGCCAGCCGATCTACCTCCGCGGTGCGCTCGACCAATCGTACAACCCGAAAGGCATCTACACCGCGCCGAGCGACGAGTTCTTGCGAAAGGACATCGAGCTGGCGAAGTCGCTTGGCTTGAACTTCCTGCGCATTCACATCAAGAGCGAAGAGCCGCGGCGGCTGTACTGGGCCGACAAGCTCGGCATGCTGATCATGCAGGACATGCCGAACACGTGGCGGCAGAACGAACGGGCGCGGAAGGCATGGGAGCAGACGGCCCTCGAAACGATCACGCGCGACCGAAATCATCCGTCGATCTTCTCGTGGGTCGATTTCAACGAGACCTGGGGCCTTGGGCATCCCGAACCGTACAAGTCGGACAAAGACACACAGAGTTGGGTCAAGTCGATGGTCGCGATGACGCGCGAACTCGATCCGACACGGCTCGTCGAAGATAATTCGCCGTGCTACTACGACCACGTCTCCGTGACCGACCTGAACTCGTGGCATTTTTACATCGACGATTACGACTCGGCGCGGCGGCACATCGAAGACGTGGTCGCGCGGAGCACGCCCGGCAGTCCGTTCAATCACTGTCCGGGCGAGGCGATGAACTCGGCTCCGCTCATCAATTCCGAGTACGGCTCCGTTTCGGCCGGCGGCGGCGACCGCGACGTGTCGTGGGGCTTTCGCTACCTGACCACACAACTTCGGCGGCACGAGAAAATACAGGGATACATCTATACCGAACTGTCCGACATCGAGTGGGAGCATAACGGCTTCGTGAACTACGACCGCAGCCCGAAGGAATTCGGCTACGACGCCTTCGTGCCCGGCATGACCGTGGCCGATCTGCAAGGCGCGGACTTCGTCGGCTTCGACGCGCCGCCGGCCATCACGGCCACGGTCGGCGAACTCGTGACGGTGCCCGTCTTCGTCAGCCATTTCTCCGATCGCGCGACGCCGCCCAAGTTGCGGGTCCACCTTACGGGAACCGACGAACTGGGCGAGAGGATCGAGCTGCCGCCGACCGTCGCCGATGTGAAATGGCAGCCGTTCCGGGTCACCGTGCAGCAGCCGGTTCGCGTGACTCTGCCGAAGTCGCGACCGATGAGCGGGGCGATCTCGCTCGAACTCGTTGACGACGCGGGCCAGCGGCTCGCCGCGAATTACGTGAACGTCGTGTCGCGCCGCGCGGCCGCAAGCGGTGCGGCGTCGAGTCCGCGCGTCGAAGTGCTTGGCCCGCGCCGAGTTGCGGTGCGGTTCCGGCCCGACGACTTCGCGACTTATTCCGGCGACGAGCCTGATGAAGCGTCGCTCGGCGGACGCGGCAAGGCGTATTTCCACGGCGCCGGCTCGCTTGAATATCGACTGCGTTTGCCGGACTTCGTTTGGGACGCCGGCCCGAAGGACATGGAACTCGTCGCCGAGGTAGCCGCCAAGGCGAAAGATGAAAAGCTCGATTGGCCGAGCCGCCGCAGCTCGCAAGACAACCCACAGACCGACGTGCGCAAGCATGCGTCGCGCGTTTCGATTCGATTCGCCGGTCGGCAAGCCGGGACGTTGCTCGTCGCCGACGATCCGGCGGACGGCCGCGGCGTGCTCTCGCACCTCGCCCGTTTTCACCACGGCAGCTACGGCTACCTTCAGAGAGTTCGAATCGAATCGCCACTGGGGTTGGATGAACCGCGGCACGAGACTCAGCAGAAAAGGCCGGCGATCCTGCTTCAATTTACCGTCGCCGTCGCGCCGGACGACGCGGCCACGAGACCCGGCGGATTCACGCTGTTTGGCGAGACGACGGGCCAATTCGTGACCGATCCGACTATCATTATTTCAACCCATCGCGATCTCAAGATGCCGGAAGCCTGGACGTCCGACGAGTCCGTCGCAATCGATCAGCTTGTGCGTCGCGTTCACTGGCCCGTCGCAACCGGCGAGCGCGACGGACACGAATGGCGTTACACGACGGCCGCACCGGCAGCCGACTGGCAGCAGTCGAATTTCGACGACTCGGATTGGACTCGCGGCAAGTCCGGCTTCGGCACCGACGGCACGCCGGGCATCCGCATCTCGACGAGCTGGAACACGCCGGATATCTGGCTCCGCACGATCGTTGAGTGTCCGCCGCTCGCCGCGTTGCCCGCCCTGCTTCGCTTTTATCACGACGAGGATTTTGAAATCTACGTAAACGGCCAGCGGCTGATCGAGCGACGCGGCTTCGTGACGAGCTACCAACAAGTCGTGCTCACGCGCGAGCAGAAATCGCTCTTTCGCGAGGGCAAGAACACGATCGCGGTGCACTGCCGTCAGACGGGTGGCGGTCAAGGCGTTGACGTCGGACTTGGTTGGATTCGGCCGGAGTAACCGGAGCACATCGGCGAGATTTTGATCGGCTAGCGTCGCTTCACGTGGTTGCCGTGGTCGCGGCCGCGGCTGCTTCCTCTTCGGCCGCCGCATTCAACGGATGCGTGGTGCTCGATGCGCCCCAAGCCGTGAGCGACGCAACGCCAACGCCGTATCCCTTCAGCTCATTGAACCACAACTGCTGACCGGTCGTGGGATCGAGACAGTACGTGTAGCCGCTCACGGACACAATCAAGTGCCGATCATCCGCGAGCAACAGCGACACGTAACCGCTTCCGGTCGGGCACGTCCAGTCCCACACGACATTGCCAGTGTTCAGATCCAACGCGACCACGCGATTGTTGAACCCGTTGAACACAACTTGGTCGAGCGTCAGAGTCATGCGGACCCTCCTTTCGTCGCCTCGCTACGTGTCTCCGCAGAGTGGGTTAGGCTTCCAGCCTGACGCGAGGACCGAGAAGTTTTCAGGCTGGAAGCGCAAGCCACAGCCTACCTGTTTCCGCGTATGCACCTAGGCCGGCCAGCATTGGCTCGCGCCGTCCACGCGGATCACTTGGCCCGAAATGAACCGGGCCGCGTCGCTCGCAAGAAACGCGACGACCGACGCGATCTCGCGCGGGCGTCCGTATCGGTCGAGCGTGCCTTCTTCGATCAGCTTGCTTTCGTCGATCTTGTGGATGACCAGGAACCGGTTCGTGACCGTGCCGCCCGGCGCGACGCAATTGACCGTGACGTTGTGCGGCCGGAGTTGCAGCGCGATGCAGCGGGTGTACTCGTGCACGGCGGCCTTCGCGACGGCATAGATCGAGCCTTCGTCGCGGCCGTGCGTGCCGGCAATCGAGCCGATCGTGATAATCCGCCCATGCCTGCGGCCTTGCATTTCCGGCGCGACCTCGCGGCAGCACAAGATGCACGACAACAAGTTGCGATTCATCACCGCCTTGATGTCGGCGAGCGGAATGCCGACGCAATCGTCCGGATCGGGTCGGCCCCCCTTGCCAACGCCGGTGCCGCCCGCGCCGATGTCGCCGCCGGCGTTCGTGACCAGGATGTCGATCTTGCCGAGCCGCGTACGGATTTCGTTCGCCATTCGTTTCACTTCCGCCTCGTCGGTCACGTCGCCCCAAACCGGAACGGCGATGCCAACGGCGGAAGGCTGCGGGCCGCAGAGTTTCAACGCGTCCGACACGATGTCCCGCGCGACCTGCTCCATCGACTCGCCTTCTCCGAACGACTTCGGCGAATCGAACCGCGTCCCGTGCACGGCCACCGACGCGCCGAGCCGGCACAGCTCCGTCGCCATCACGCGCCCCAGTCCGCGCGACGAACCGGTGATCCAACCCACTTGACCGCGCCACGGATTCTCAAGTTGCATGCGCTGTGCTCGCTTTCTCGCGGCCGCGGCGGCGCTACGCGCGAAACAGCTCCGACTTGGCGACCAGCCCGAGCAAGCCGCCGGTGTGAAAAAAAAGGATGTTCTCGTTCGGGCGAATCACACCCTTTTGCACGAGGTCCATCATGCCGAAGTAGGCCTTGCCGGTGTAGACCGGGTCGAGCACCAGCCCGGCGCCGCGCGCGGCGGCGGCGATCGCGGCGAGTTCATCAGGACGGCTCTTGGCGTAGCCGGCCCCGGCGTAGTCGCGGATGTCGAGATCGTTCGCGGCGAGAGACACAGGCAAGTTGAATTTCGCGATCGCTCTCTCGGCGAGGTTGCGGGCGAACACGGTTTTCTTCTCCGATGTGGAACTGATGCCGATGCCCGTGAGCTGCACGCCCCAGCCGGCGAGTTTGACCCCGAGCAACAGACCGACGTGCGTGCCACACGAGCCTGTCGTGCAGATGATTCGATCGATCTTCAGGCCGATTGATTCACACTGTTCCTTGGCCTCGCGCGCGGCATCGATGTAGCCCCAAACACCGAGTTCGTTCGAGCCGCCGACGGGAATCACATACGGCCTGCGACCTTCTCGCCGCAGCCGTTCCGCGGCGGATTCGAGCCGTTGTGTGATGAAGCCCTCCTCGGCCTGCCAGTCGATTTCTGCACCGACGAACCGATCGATGAACGCGTTGCCCTTCAACCACTCTGATTCGTGTGCGTGTCCTTCCAGCACGAGCAACGATCGCAAGCCCAGTCGCGCGGCGACCACGGCCGTCGCTCGCGCGTGATTGCTCTGCACGTCGCCGGCCGTGACGAGCGTGTCGCAGCCCTGTGCGAGCGCGTCAGCCACGAGGTATTCCAACTTCCGCACCTTATTGCCCGACAACTCACAGCCGCTAAAATCGTCGCGTTTCACCCACAGGCCGGGCCGCAAGCGCGAGAAGTCTTCGATCGGCGTGGGCAGGTGAGCGATAGGAATCTTGTTAGGTTTGCCAATCATGGGCGATCCTGAATACAGGTCAGAGTTTCCACGGTACAATAAGGCCATGTCCAACGTTTCGCTAGGTCCGGTGTCCTGGGAAAGGATGGTTCGTGCCGTGGAAAAAGTGCGGGAGCGAGTGCTGCGCGCGGCGGCGGCGCTGGAAAAAGCCGGAGTGTCCTACGCGGTTGTGGGCGGCAATGCCGTCGCTTCGTGGGTGTCGCGCGTGGACGAATCCGCGGTGCGCAACACGCAAGATGTTGACCTCTTGATTCGCCGCAGCGATCTGGACGCGGCGACGGCCGCGCTGGCGCCCGCCGGGTTCATTCGCCGCCACGTGGCCGGAATCGACATGTTCCTCGATGGGCCAGGGGCCAAGGCCCGCGACGCAGTCCACGTGGTGTTCGCCGGCGAAAGGATTCGGCCAGAATACGCGACCCCCGCGCCGGATGTTTCGGAGTCCGAACCCGCCGAGCGATTCCGCGTGCTCAGCCTGGAGGCACTGGTTCGTATGAAGCTCACGTCGTTTCGTCGCAAGGATCAAGTGCATCTCACCGACATGATCGACGTCGGCCTGATCGACGCAACGTGGTGCCAGCGGTTGACGCCGGATCTGGCCGCACGATTGCAACATATTTTGGACACGCCCGAAGGCTGACACTAGCGATCGCCGCGCGACGGCAGGATCAGCACCGCGTCGGGGCAAGCCGATCGGTGATTGTGTGCTGCGGACACTTGTTGCACGCCGGTTGAATCTGCGTTCGCTTCGTTGTGCGACTGGGGAACGCAATCAGCAGCGGCTTGCGGCCTCAAATCCGGTAGCAGCCTTCGCAGCGATTTCCCCAATTCAACGAACACGTCCGGCATGCACTCGTTCACGTAAGGCGAGCTATGGTGGCCGATGTGGTTGAACCGGACCCAGACGTCGATCCCACGCTCCTTGGCCTTGTGCAGAAACGAATCGACCTGGGCATCGACGTTGTATTCGTCCTTGCGACCGTAGGCGATGTACAAGTTGAACTGTCCGTCGCGAATGTTCAGGCGATCGAGCAGCTCATAAGGATTCTCCTGCTCCATGCGAGGGAATGCCTGGTCGCCGTGCCCCCACGCGGGCCAGTACACAATTCCGGCCGGGACCGGAAACGGATACGGCTTGGGGTAGTACCCAATGCAGTGCCCCCAGCGCAGATCCTGAATCCATCCGAGATTGTGCGGGTCAAAATCCTTGCTCCAATGGCCATCTCGGTCGGAGTAGCGAATGTTCAGGTTCGGGTAAATCCCCACCAGGTGCCGAAAATGTTGCGGGTACTTGAAGCCGAGGTTGTAAGCGACAAAGCCGCCCATCGACCAACCGGCGATGATGTGGGCCTCAGGCTCCGGCCGAATCTTGAACAGCTTCGTGAGGAACCCGAGCACGTCTTGGATTATGTAATCTTCCCAGGAACCGTGCTGCCCGTTGATGCACCAGCTCCCCTGATACCACGGCCTCCACCAGCACGGCAGGCTGACATCGGGCGCGGCCGCGATGATCGGCGGCAAGGCCCCCGAGACAATAGCCTGATCCAGTGCCCGCACCACCTGCCGCGTGAATTGTTTCTCATCGCCGCCGAACCCGTGAACCCAGACGAACAACGGATACGCACGGTTCTGGTCATAGCCCGGCGGCAGGTATACATACATGTCTCGCGGCAGCCCGAGTGCCTCGGACCAGAAACGATGGTCGCACCCGTGATTCTCCGTCAAATCGACGACGCAGCCGGCGAGTTGGCAATTGAGGTCATCGAGCGACTCGACGTGCATGAGGTGCCACAGGCTCGACTTGCCGCCATGATTGGGATTGGAGGTGGTTTCAACTCGAACTTCCGCCGCGACGAGATTCGCCGCGATGCAGGCGAGCAAGACACCAGCCAAAAGCCGTCGCACGGGCCCATCCATGGCCAGAGTCCGCCTCTCCCTAGAATCTGCGAGTGCAAGATGAATTGGTGATGCTGATAAGGTTCGGCAGTACCGGACATCGGTTTGAAACGATACTCCCCAAACACGATCAAACCCTGCCGGTCGTAAAACGTCCGAAAAGGGGGCAAACACCAACGGTCGGTTTACGTGTGCCGGATATAGCGACTTCACAGATTATTCAGCGGATGCTCGCGATTCTTGAGCGGCATTTCGACCGGCCCGCCGAGCCGATGCGACTCGTAAGGACCGGCGCATCAACAACTGTCGTAGGACGGGCACTCTTGCCCGTCTCTCGATCGGAGACGGGCAAGAGTGCCCGTCCTACGAATGCGGCACTTGTTGATGCGCCGGTCCTAAGTGGCCAGGATCATTTCCAGCGCCGCCCGGCCGTCGTACACGCTGCCGCGCGGCTGGCGGTCCTGCTCGATTGCTTTGATTGCGATCAGGCCGACATGATCAGGTCTTCCGGCCTCGAATCGATGATCCTGTCCAATCCGTTTGGAGCGAACAGTTCAGAGCCGAGTCCGCCGGTCAACAAGTCTCGAAGCTCGTCATCAAGCAAGCGGTCGATGAGCGGCAGCACAGAATTCAGCCGGTTCTCGGCTGTCGCAGCGGATCGCCAGTCGCTCACAACGGAAGCCAAATCCAACTCACGGCACGGGTCGTCAAGCACACCACCCAACAACAGGTCATTACCCGCGGAACCGACCAAGCGATCCGCGCCGGCTCCGCCAATGAGCAGGTCGTCGCCGCTGCCACCGGTGAGGATATCGTTGCCGATGTCTCCAAGCAGGATGTCGTGCCCCGCGCCGCCCGTGATACGGTCGTTGCCGCCTTCGCCGTGGATGTTCGCGGGCTGCGACTTGGCGAGTGACGCCACGTTGATCGTATCGTTACCGTCCAGGCCGCGCACGACTATGCTGGTGAGCGCCGATCGGTTCGCGACATTGAACGTCCCGAAGTTCGTCACGACATTGAAGCCACCGCCAGAACGCAGGAGACGAATGGAATCCGGTCCCGGCGTTCCAATCACCGTGAGCACACCGCCGTCAAATGTGAAGCCCGTCGCGAGTGGGGTGACTTCAATCGTCACCGTGGCCCATTCGGAGTCCAGTTCCCCATCGTTCACGAAAAACGTAAAGCTGTCCGAGCCGGCATAGCTCGTATGCGGCCGGTAGATTACCGACCGTCCAGTCTCCGCATCTTGCTCCCAACAGCAATGCTCTGGCTCGCTGACCACGAAGAAACTCAGCTCATCGCCGTCCGGGTCGTGGGCACCAAGCGTAATCACGATCGAACCGTCTTCGAGCACGCCCACTTGCTGGTCAAACGCGACCGGCGGATCATTCGTCGGTACCACGTCGATCTCGACCGCGATCGGTCCAACCGTGATCGGCTCAGAAAACACCTCGCAGTCCGGCTCGAATCCGACGTCGCACGGTCCGGTCGTCGGGTCACCGCTGTCAGTGACCGCGATCCAAACCACCGCCGCGCCGTTGTAGTCGGCGTCCGGAACGAAATGCACGGTGTACCCATCGTCCGTTAACTCCGCTTGCCCGTTCTCCGCCCCGAGCACCTCAAATACCAGTTCCTCACAGGGCGTCTCGACCTCCGTTACTAGCTCACACAAGTCCACAAATGCGTCGGGATCGTCTTCGAGTACAGGCACCGGGTAATCGACTTCGGGTGACGGGTTCAGTATCGGCTCGTCATTGATGGGATCGACTCGCACGTACACGGTCGCCGGATCGCCTTCCACGTCACCGTCGCTCGCCACAAACTCAAACTGGTCAAGCCCGTGCCAGTCCGCATCGGGCGTGTACGTCACGTCACCCGTCGTCGAGTCGAAATCACTCAGCGTTCCGTGTTGCGGCGGGACCAGGATCGAAAACGTCACGTCGCCGCCCTCGGGGTCAGTGGCGGTAAGCGTGATTTCCGCTGAGTTGTCTTCGTCGAGCAGGACACCTTGGTCGTCAGCGATCGGCGGTTCATTGCCGTCGGTTTCGCCGAACCGGTTGAGCAGGATGAGGACCGCATCATTGCTTGGTTCGGCCACAGCCAAGTCAGGCTTTGTGTCGCCGTTGAAATCCGCCACGGCTAGCGCCGATGGGCCGGCGTAGCTCCCGTCGTACTCCTCGTCCGGAATGATCGTCTCGCCGAGTTCGAAGCTGATCGGTTCGTCGAATGATCCGTCGCCTCGGCCGCTGAGTACCCAAAGCTTGTCGGTGAATACCTGGAAGTAGCCGAACTCATCACCCGCGAGTTCCTGTTGCCAGCCGGCCACAATCAGGTCGGCGTGGCCGTCGAGGTTCCAATCGGTCGTGGCGATGGCATTCGGGTCGATGCCGACCAACTCCGCTCGCACTTGCAGCTCGCCCTGATTCAGAAGGATTGTCACCACGCCGCGCCCGTGGCTAGCGATCACGGCGTCCAGTCTGCCGTCGGAGTCAAAGTCGGCCGCCGCCGCGCCCGAAGCTGAGTCACCGACCGGAATCGTCGCCCATGCCGAAGGCACGGAGCCGTTGTAGCCGACAATTTGGACCGTTCCCGATCCGTTCACCACGAGCACCTCTTGGCTTCCCGAACCGGGGATGAAATCGCCTGCCACCAGCGCACGTGGCCCCGGGTTCACTTCTGCCCAAATCGGGACCATGCCGAAATGAATGCCGCCGGGGTACAGATTGTCCACGCAAGCCAGCCGGACTATGCCGTTGGGGCTGCCCATGTCGAAGTCGTGAGCGATCGCCACCTGACCGCGTGCTCCACAGTTCAGAACGCCGGTGGCCGTAACGGCCCGCACGTTGTTGAACCGTCCACCGAATGGTCCCTCGAAAGTCCCGTCCGGCCGCTGGCGGAACACCGAAACGAATTCGGTCGTGCTATTGGCCTCAATGATGTCCGTCAACCCGTCACGATCAAAATCGTCCGTGGCGATCGAAATCGCGTTGCCCCCTCGCCCGTGCGGCGCATCGACGCGAAAGGTCCATCTCCCCGGCTGATAAGGACGGACAGATTCTCAGTCGGGTCATTCGTGCCCACCGCCAAATCGGTTACGCCGTCGTTGTTGAAGTCCGCAGCGGCCAGCGAACTTGGGGATGAGAATTCTAAGTCGGAACACCATCGGACGAACGGCGAACCCGGCTCGCCTTGCCACGTGCCCTCGGGGCCGTCGCAGATGAGGCTCGTGAGCAACTCCCGGCGTTCCAGTTCCTCGACTCGCGGCGATTTGCGGTTTGAGGTCGCAACTTGCTTTGACCTTCCCACGAATCGTTTTTCTCGACGTGATCTCGATTGGATCGACATGGCTCAGTCTCCCTTCGTGCTGATGGTCCAAGGAATGAACACGGTGCCTCTGCCTCAACTTCCTGAACCGCATCGCCCTACTTAAAGAATCCGTGTTTCCGGGCCGACTGCGACATGCCTGGCGTCTTTTCTCTCGAATCTCAGGACGGGAATCACCGCTTGTCCGAACCTGCCAGACTCTTGCGATCCGACTCGCAACCGTTAATACCAGGCGTGCGTGGTACTTGAGGTATCGGCGGCATGTCGCGTCCGATAGCGTGAACGCGGATTACTGAAGTAGGCGTTGAGGTGCGACCGTGTGGCTTGTGGCTCACCGATCGCGAATGTGCGGGGACTTTTCCCCGCGTGATTTGCTCTGGCCCGGCAGGTCATCAAGCCATGTCGAAACACGATGAGCAAAACGAGATGCGCGACCCAGACTCGGTTCTGAAGCAGGTCGATGAGGCCGCGGACCGTTTCGACGCCGAGTGGCAAAGGGCCTTCGAAGGCGCGTCACCGCCGAAGATCGAAGACTATCTGACCGACGCTCCGCAGCCAAACCGCGAAGCCCTGCTGCGCGAACTGATCCGTTTGGACCTTGAGTTTCGATACCAGCGTGGCGAATCTCCGACGCCGGCTGACTACGTGGGCAGATTCCCGTCATTTGACGCCGAGTCGTTGGCGTCGCTCATCAAGGTGGCTCAAGCACTCCGAGCACAGCAGCCGCCTTCGCCAGATTCGAACCTTCAAGGCGAACTTGCGCACCATCCGGGAGCGACCCGAGCGCGGCGCATGCGGTGTCCGCATTGCCACAGCCCAATTCAACTGGTGGACGAACAGTCCGACGAAGTGCTTTGTCCAGGCTGCGGCAGCTCCTTCCGGCTGCGCGACACACGGCTGACCTCGACCGCGGCCGGCATGTGGCAGCTTGGCAAGTTCCAGCTTTTGGAACGGCTCGGGCTGGGCGCGTTCGGGGCGGTGTGGAAGGCCCGCGACACGGTGCTCGACAAGATCGTCGCATTGAAAATCCCGCACGCCGGGCTGATGCAGTCGGACGAGGAGCGAAACCGCTTCTTCCGCGAGGCCCGCGCCGCCGCCCAACTGCGCCATCCCGGCATCGTCACCGTCCACGAGGTCGCCGAACTGGAGACCGACTCCGGCAAGTTCCCGTCCCTCGTCTCCGACTTCGTCGATGGCGTCATCCTGCGCGAGCTGCTCAACACCCGCCGGCTCACGTTCCGCGAATCGGCCGAGCTGATCGCCCAACTCGCCGACGCCCTCGACTACGCCCACTCGATGGGCGTGGTGCATCGCGACATGAAGCCGGCGAACGTCATGCTCGAATACCCGCCCGGCCTCGGCCTCTCCGCCCCGCAGGACGAGGACAGCAGAACAGACCAGTGACGTAGACGTAGGGTGGGCCAAGTCTTCGCGGCCCACCGATCCAGTTCGGGAGCAGATAAGGGTGGGCCGCGAAGACTTGGCCCACCCTACAGACTCTCGCCCCTCCCGCCCCCGCCCGCTCATCCTCGATTTCGGCCTGGCGCTGCGCGACGAGGCGGAGGCGACGATGACGGTGGACGGCCAGATCCTCGGCACGCCGGCGTACATGAGCCCGGAGCAGGCGACCGGGCACAGCCACCAGGTGGACGGCACGAGCGACGTGTACAGCCTCGGCGTGATGCTCTATGAACTGCTCACCGGCGAGCTGCCGTTTCGCGGCTCGCGGGCCGCGCTGGTGCGGCAGATCGTGTACGACGAGCCGCCTCCGCCGCGCCGCGTCAACGACAAGCTCCCGCGCGACCTGGAGACGATCTCGCTCAAGTGCCTGGCCAAGAGCCCGGCCCGTCGCTACGCCACCGCGCGAGCCCTGTGCGACGACCTCCGCCGCTGGCTCCGCGGCGAGCCGATCACGGCCCGCCCCGTGGGCCAATTCGAAAAGCTCTGGCTCTGGTCCCGCCGCAACCCGCGTGTCGCCGTGCTTTCGGCGGCGGTGTTCCTGCTGCTCGTGACGGTCGCTGTAGGCGCGTCGATCGCTGCAGTCGTTGTGAACCATCATCGCGTACTGGCAAACCAGGCAGACCTGCGTGAGCGGGACGCCAACGATCTCGCCCAGAAGAACGCCCGCGAGGCCCAGGAGAGTGCCACAAAGGCCGAAGCGAACTTCCAGCTTGCCAAGGAAGCTGTGGATGAATTCCTGTCTCGCGTAACCGAGGACCCAGAGCTGCAGACGAAAGGCGACTTTTTCCCGCTGCGAAGGCGCCTTCTCGCTGCCGGATTGCCCTTCTATCAGAAATTCGTTCAACAAAAATCAGACGCTCCGCGGCTCGAATTCGACCGAGCAATGGCCCACGGACATCTCGCACTGTTGCATGTCGAAATCGGCGAAATGGAAGAAGCCTTGGCCAACCACGAACAGATGCGAGCCATCTTCGCTGAGTTGGTCGCCAAATTCCCAGATGTGCAGGAGTACCGGCAGAGCTTGGCCTCCAGTCATTCTTCTGTTGAGCACGACCTTGACAATTTGGGGAGAGCGGAAGAAGCATTCGTTGCGTACGGGCAAGAGCGGAACGAGCTAGAGAGCTTAGTCATTGAATTCCCGTCGATTCCTCAGTACCGTCACGACTTAGCATTTTGCCATGACAATTTGGGCTTTGTGTTGGGCAAGCTGGCTCGGCATGATGGTGCATTGCATGAATTGCAGCGTTCGTTACGAATACGTGAGACACTCTGCGCCGATTACCCGAAAGTCCCGAAATACCAGCGTGATTTCGCAGGGACTGCCGACTCACTAGGAATGCTGCTCGGGAGACTCGGAGGAACTGAGGAAGCACTGGCCGCCTACGGCTCAAGTCTGAAAACAATTGAAACGCTAACCGAGCAATTCCCCAAAGTGGCGGATAACCAACGCGCGCTTGTCGGCGCCCAAAAGAAGTTGGCCGACTTGCTTCATGCAACTGGCCGATCGGATGAGGCGCTCTTATTGTATGAGCGCGCGCTAGTCACCGCAGAGACGTTGGCTTTCGAAATGCCAAATCGAGTCGACAATCGTGAAACGCTTGGCGACAGCGAACAGACGCTCGCCGATCTGCTTTTGGCTCTCGGGCGACGCGAAGAGGCACTCGATCCTTGTCAGAAAGCCTTGAGACTGAAAGAGCAGCGTGCTACGAACTTTCCATCGGTTGCGAGTTACCGTGAAGAGCTTGCCTACGCTCATGCCGAACTTGGTGATTTATTTCTTGCGTTGGCGCGGGGTGATGAAGCGTTGGCCGCGTACAAGCAGGCACTGCAGATTGAGGACAGGCTCGCTGGTGACTACCCTAACGTGCCGCGATACCGCGAAGAGCTGGGAAATCGATATTTGCTAATCGGTCGGCGGCTTGATGCTCTGGGAATGCATGAGGACGCGATGTCGTCCATCGAGCACGCAGTGCGCGTTTTTGACGCCCTCGCGAGCGAGTTTCCAAACAATCCGCGCTACTGCTGGGACGGCGCGACGGCTCAAGACACGCTCGGGAATCTGTACTACTTCCTCGGTCGCCGTGAACGCGCGCTCGAACAGTGTGATCGAGTGCTCTCAGCTTATCATGAACTGCCTGAAAACTTCCCCACTAGAGACTTACACTTTAAGGCGATCGCTTCTACTCATCGGAGACGAAGCGAGTTGCTTCGCCTCTCAGGGCGCTCATACGAGGCACTGACCGCCAGTCGAGAGGAACTCAAGTTCCGACAGCAGCTTGCTGATGAGTTGCCCTCTGTCGCAAAACGCGTTCGGGATGTGGCGTCGGCCAACTGGCGCGTGGCCAAAGGACTAGACGAATTGGGCCAGTCTGAAACTGCCACGAAGTCGTTGGAGGAATCGGTGAAGATGCTGCGCGGGTTAGCGACGGGATCGTCGGCTCGTCCGTCGAACCAAGACGATCTCGCCGAGACGTATCTAATGCTTGGCGGATTCCTTCGAGAGCTAGGCCAACTGAGCGAGGCAAGGGAGGCAGTGGAAAAAGCCCAATCCATCTTTGAGGAAGCACTCGTGCATGCAGGTTCTGGCCCTGACCGCAGGCTGAAGTTGGCGGAGACGCAGCGCAAACTGGGCGACATCCTGAGCGCTGACTCGGAACACGAACTCGCTGTGGATTTGTACAGTCGAGCGATTCGCGTGATCGAAGGGGTGATGACGGCTGATGCTGGACAGCGAGCGGCGCGTATGGAACTGACTGGTGCCTATGCCGTACGAGCTAATTCGCTCATGGAGTTAGGCCGACACAAGGAAGCGCTCGAGGACTTGAATCGTTGTCTCCAGTGGTCAGAAGCCTTCGTCCGTGATTATTTGCGAATGGCGCGCGCCATTTGCTTAGCTCACACAGGGGACTATGACGAAGCTGTCATCGAGGCGAACCGTTTAGCCGAAACTCGGAAGTCTTCAGACTTTCTCTATTCAGCAGCATGCATTCATGCCTTGGCGTCGGCAGGAAAGAAGAATGCTGGAATCTCTGCAAAGACTCCAGAACATCGTGAGGAATTTAAGCTTGAGGCGGAAAAGCACGCTTCGAGAGCCATCGAGTTTCTTCGTGAAGCCTTTGCTGCCGGCTTCAAAGACTTCGAAGGGATGCAAACCGATGGCGACCTGGAAGGCACCTATGAACATCCCGGGTTTATGGAGTTGCTAAAGAGCGTCGCGCCAGCAGCGGACGTGTTGCGCCTCAGCATTCTCGCCCGTGGCGGCCGGCACGCGGAGGCGGCCGAGGCGGCTGAGAACCTGCGATCCTTGGCCCCCAAGGATCCCACGAACCTGTACAACGTCGCCTGCGTGTACGCGCTCTGTGTATCGGGAGTGGGAAAGACTACGACGGGGCAGCAGTCTGCCGATGTCTCGAATCCTAACGCAAAAAGCGAAACGCCAAAGCTGAGCGATGAAGACAGAGCCCTCCAGGCGCGCTACGCGAAGCTGGCGATCGAGGCCTTGACCCAGGCGGTTAAGTACGGCTGGAAGGACGTGGCACACATGGAATCCGATCCGGATTTGGTACCCATCCGCTCAAGCCCCGCCTACCGGGCATTGGTCGAGAGACTGTCGGCTTCAAAGAAACCAGAATAGATGCTCAGACTCGCCGAGATCCCGCGCCTCTGAGCGTCGCCTTCTGCGGTTTCGGGCAATTCTGCCATCCTTGTTGCACTATGAAGGCTGCGTCGTAAAAATCAACATGACGAGTCCTTCAACATTGTTTCTCTGTTTCCGTCAGGCAAAGTTCGCCATGTCGTCGGGCATGTCGGTCACGCAATGGATCGGGCAACTGAAGGCTGGCGAGGAATCAGCCTTGGAACGGCTGCGCCAAAGGTATTGGCCGTTGCTGGTTTCGCTGGCCCGAAAAAAGCTGGCCGCTGTTCCGCGTCTTACTGACGACGATGAGGACGTTGCCCAAGAGGCGTTCTGGGGCTTCTACCGCAGCTTCAAGGCTGGCCAATTACCCCGACTGGGGAACCGCCAGCACCTGCTGGCCTTGCTAACCATCATCACCGTTCGCAAGGCGGCCAGCCACATCGAACGCGAAGGTCGAATCAAACGCGGCGGCGGGCAAGTGCAAGGCGAGTCGGCCCTTGAATTCCTGGCCGGCTCCTCCAATAACGCGCGAGCCATAGAACAAGTCGTTGATTCCGCCGTCTCACCCGATGAGCTGGCTGCGATCAAGGACTTGTACTCGCACTACGTGAACGCGCTCCCCGAAGACCTTCGCGACATCGCCGAGCAGTACCTCGCCAACTGCCCAACCCGCGAAATCGCACAACGACGCGGCTGCGCCGTCCGAACCATCGAACGCAAAATCGAAATCACCCTCCGCGAATGGCAAAAGATGGCCAACGATAGCGTCAGCCGCCTCGGAGACTGAATCGTGCCCAAGCACAATGCAGCGAATGAAGGTCGCAGTTTCGAGTCACTTCTCAGATGGGTCGATCCGATAGCCGACCGCTTCGACGGCGCCTGGCAAACGGCCTTGTGTCGTGACTCCCCGCGGAAACACCAATCCGGCTACCTCATATCAACCGCCGCCTTCAAGCCGACCTCGATGGCCGAGAGCAGGTTCTGAGGAAGTTCGCCGAGCCGTTGCGTGAGTTTGCTCCGATCCAATGTCGTGATTTGGTGGCAGACGGCCACGGAATCTTGAGCCAGTCCGGCCGTGCCTTTTGGGAGCGGAATGACGGTCGGGCCACGGACAGCCTGGCGAGGCGATGACGAAACTGGGATGACGATGATAGAGCGCCACGTGCTTGCTTGATTGAACGCATCGTGCGATAGGACGATCACCGGCCGCCGTCCTTGCTGTTCCGAGCCGGACCGAGGTGTCAGATCAGCCAAATAGACCTCGCCGCGTTTCATGGCTGGGGTTGCGTGTTCTCGAGAAGGGATTCGACCCCCACGGCTTCAAGGTCTGGATCCAGGTCTTCGCGCGTGCCGGCGACGACCTGGACGTAATCCTTCAATTGCCGCTCGGTGTCCGGCGTCGCGCGGGTTGCCAGCCAGTTCTCGACGACGTCTACAATTAACTCTGGAGCGGCTTTTCGGGCGCTCTTTGCCGCTCGCTCGATTTCGTTGTGAACGTTGTCAGGAAGTGTAAGCAAAACACTTTTCATGTGCGTTCAGCTCCCGCAAATGTTGTACGGTTACGATGCACGTACAACATTCTATCCAAACGGCCGGCGATTACAAAAGCGTCAGCGGATGCTTGCGGTTCTTGAGAGGCATTTCGGCCGGGCCGCCGAGGCGGTGCGATTCATAGGTGGCGAGGATCATTTCGAGTGCCGCCCGGCCGTCGTAGACGCTGCCGCGCGGCTGGCGGTCGTGCTCGATTGCTTCGATCAGGTCTTTCACGATCAGTACGTTACCCATTCCAAGACCGCCATCTGTGAGTGGTTCTGGTTTGCCGACACCTTCGCTGGTGATTGGAATCCATGGTTTGTTCGTGCGGCCGGGCGCCCAGGTGGGGTCTTCGCAGAGCCGGACGGGCGGCAGGCCGCCGGTGGTAAGGTCGATGATGCCTTTCGAGCCGAAGATTTGCAGGCCGAACCGGCCGCCAGGTCCGTTCTTGGGTTTCACGGTGGCGAAGTAGGCAGTCGTGCTGCCGGTCATGCCGTACGTCGCAATGATCGAGTCGCCCGCAAGTGGGCCGATGCCTTCGTTACCCTGACGGACTTCAGACTTGGTGACTGGCTTGTCGTTTTGGAGCACTCGTGCGAAACACCATTTCGGGTCGCCGGCGAACAGGCGAATCAAGTCCATGATGTGCGTGCCGAGCACCATCAAGTCTTCGCCGCCGGCCCGAGCGTCCTCTTTGCCGCGGCCACGCAACTCAAAAACATCGCCGATGCGTCCGGCGTCGATAGCTTCTTTCGCTCGCAGAATGTTCGGGCTGTACCGCGACTGGTGGGCGATGGCGAGCTTCACGTGATGCCGCTCGCAGGCCGTGACCATCTGATCGGCCTCTTCGAGCGTGCGGCAGATCGGCTTCTCCATGAACATGTGGCAGCCACGCTCCGCCGCCGCCACGACCATGTCGCAATGTGCGTCGAGCCAGCGCGGCGCGACCGCCACGATGTCCGGCTTCTCCTTGTCGAGCATCTCGCGGTAATCGGCGTATGTCTGTTTCGCTTGCGTCCGCTTCGCCGCGTCCGCACGGCCTTTCTCATCCTCGTCGGCCACCGCGACCACATCGACATTCGGAAACTCGGCCCATACAGTATCCAGCCCGTGCCCGTAATTTCCCTTGCCCGTTCGTCCGATAATGCCGACGCGGTAGGTTTTTGGCATGTTGGACTCACAACGAAGGTGAAATATCTGAGCGATGCTCAATGTTCATGGATGGAACCCACCGAGAGAGGTGTTGTCGAACAACTGGCCTCATCCTTCTTCAGTATCAGACATCGAGCCATTGTGAGCAATCACATCGGCATTATCAACTTAAATCACAGCTTGCGATATTGCCCCTGCAGCAGCCAGGGGACGATACGGTGTTTTCCCGTCGTGTGCCAGTTGCGGAGCGTCGGGCCCATGTTGAATGCAATCAGCAGGGTCAGAAAAACGCTCACGGGCGCGACAACCAGAAGATCGAATTGTTTCCGGGCCAAATCGGCTACCGTCACCACGGCGGCGATCGACAGCGGGGCCAGAAAGATCTGGTCGTAGCCCGCAATGATCCAACGCATGGTGCGCACGCGGCCCCACAAGCTGATTGGAGGCAGGTAGCCCCAGAAGTAACTGATGAAGCGGGTCAGTGCAGCCCCGACACCGACCAGGCAAAAAGCGAATCTAAGGAACTCGCCCTGGTCGCTCGCGTCCGACAAGTTTGCGGCAAAGGCGTGCAACCACCAGCCGGCGAGCAGGCTGACAAAGAGTCCGAGAACAGCCGGCACGCATACGGTCGTGGGGACCGGGCTGAGCTGATTGAAGGGCCATCCCACTTCCTTTTCCTGCTGCTTTTGATTATCGAGCAGCTCCCAGAATTGAATCGTCGTCGTCCGATCCTTCCACGGAAACGCGGCGAGACATGCACGCAGACCCACCAAGCTCACGACGTACGTCCCGACTGCCACTCCCGCGGCGGCCCATGCAAACGTGTTGAGTCGGATGATCAGTCCGAGAAGGAAGAAAACCGTGAAGCCGAATGACCACTGTCCCGTTCCGCAGAACGCCGCACCGAGAACCGCCAAGTAGGCCGCCGCGGAAAATAGCGCTGGGGCGAACAACAGAATCTGCTCGTGCCGAAGCGCGAGCAGCCCGAGCAAAACCGGCACAATCGCATCCTCCCAGACGAGGTGAACCGGCCCGAGCGGCAGTGGCATCGACCACGTCCACGGGGTCCGCTCCAGCCATTCGCGGTAGTCTGGGCGAAAGTACGGGTGAAAAATGACGCCGCGGTAGACTCCGAACAACCCGGCAGCCAGAAAAATCAGGCGCTGACCGACTAACGTACCGTGGGCGAGATGCTCCGCCAAGAGTTCGGTTAGCGTTTGAGACACCGTTGGATACTTCCAATAGCAAGACCATTCGAGGATAACCATCGGCGACTCGAGGAGCACGTAAAGAAACAAGAACGCCGCAAGCCATCGATCTCGACGTAACCTTTCTGCGGTGCCAGCACGCCGGCAATCGCGGCCATCAGCGTGGTTTTACCCATGCCGTTCGGCCCGAGCAGCACGACCATCTCGCCGCAGTTCACCGTGAGGTTTACGTTGCGCAGCACGGGCCGCACGCCGTAGTGTTGAGTGAGATTGACGACGTTGATCATTTCAGTCCTGCCCGAGTCGATTGATCCAGACCGAACGAAATTCGACTTCGCCGCGGCTGGCACTGAGGCCAATTGGGCCTGACAAATCTCTTGGTTCGACCTCAAAGCTGCCGGTGGGAACGCCGTTGATGGCGATCTGAACGCGGCGACTCTTGCTGCGGACGATCAATCGGTTCCACTCGGCAGGCAACACGAGTGCGTTCGCGGTATCATTGGTCGGGCAGACGGGCTTGAGTCCGCGTTCGGAAGAGACCTCGCCGGCTCGTCGGGTTGCGAGCGATTGCGGGTAACCTGGCAGATAGGGCGTGCCGCTGTCCAGTTGGATGTAGAGCCTCGGACCTGAGCCGATCCAAACGCCGCCGCCGTCTGGGTCTTTCATCCGCCACTGCAAATCGAGTTCAAAGTCGCCGTACGAATCGGCAGTTCTCAATTCGGAATTGTCGTTAACTGATTCTCGTGCCGTGGCGACAAGTGACTCGTCACGAACCCGCCATGTGTTTGAATCGCCGGTCCAGCCCGTGAAGTCCTTGCCGTTGAAGAGCCGCTGAAACCCGGCCTTGTCGTACGGTTCGTTTGTGGCGACGCCGGCCCAGCCGGGCTTGCGGATCGTGGGGAACGAGTTCGGGTCAATGATCGGGTCCTCGTTCTTCACCGCGTCCTTGACGAACACCTCGACGTGCTGGTGCGGCAGGAACTCGAAGACTTCTTTCAGCCGAAAGCCCATCGGCTCGATCTCGTAGCGAATCTGCCGCAGCGTCGTTTTGTGTTCGGGCTTGATCGGCACCGACGGATCTTCGCCGCGATACTCGACGAGCACGAGTCGGCCGTCGGCCTTGAGCGACTTGCGAACCTGAGCCATCGTGCGTTCGGGGTCTTGCAGTTCGTGATACACATCGACCATGAGGACGAGGTCCACTTTGCCCGCCGGGAGTTTCGCGTCGTTGGCGGCGGCGAGGATGCGATCGATGTTTTTCAGGCCGGCCTTTTTCATGTTCTCGGTGAGCTGCCGCAGCATCTCCGGTTGCACGTCGGTCGCGAGCACTTTGCCGTCCGGCCCGAGCCGCCGCGCGATGCGAATGCTGAAGTAGCCTGTGCCGGCGCCGACGTCGGCGACGATGCTGTTCGGAGCGATTTTCAGGGCATCGATCACTTTCTCCGGCTGTTCGGACTCATCGCGATCGCGCCGTTCCAGCCACTCGGCCCCACCACCTTCGGCCGTCATCACCGGTGCGATCAGCCGGCCCTTGAAGATGCGCGGCCCCTGTTTGGACTTCGCCGCCGGGCGGTCGTCGCCGGGGTCCGGGGAAATCGCGACCGAGCCGAGCACAAGGGCCAGCACGCCGCAGAACTTTACAACGCGTCTCGCTGACACCATTCGCATGTGCATCTCCTCCAAAATCATCCTCAAGATACGTCGCCCGCACCGAGTTTGAAAGCGTTAAAGTCGGAACGATTGTGCGCATCAACCAGGACGGTATTCTTGCACCTGCCCCTTCAAACTCGTATCTTCGATGGCGGCTCCGCATGACCCACGTTACTTCCTGCCTGGGGAAGCGAATGAAGCACAAATACTTCGGCCTGTTACTGGCTCTGGTCGGTATCACCCTCCACACCGACTGTCGCGCTGAGTCGCCTGTAACTGAATCGCAAGACAAGCCCCAAGCCGGAGTGCTCGCCGGCCACTCGATGCACGGCGATGCGTTCAACGAAGGACCGCGCCAGCGGGCGTACCTCATGCGTGGCACGGGCAACGTGCATTTTGCGATCACCACGAAAGTCCCGGAAGCCCATGAGTTCTTCAACCAGGGCGTCGGCCAGCTTCATGGGTTCTGGTACTACGAGGCCGAGCGGTCGTTCCGCCAGGTCGCCGCGCTCGACCCCGACTGTGCGATGGCCTACTGGGGCATGGCGCGGGCCAACATCAACAATCGCAAACGATCGAAGGAGTTCA
>Ga0247727_10002037_pt1 | contig 46745 bp, 45 predicted proteins | sample WisWelCaveWW1625_FD_202498 | JGI IMG/M metagenome (GOLD analysis project Ga0247727, IMG submission 202498) | Biofilm microbial communities from Wishing Well Cave, Virginia, United States - WW16-25 | ecosystem: Environmental > Aquatic > Deep subsurface > Groundwater > Cave microbial mat | place...
GTCCAGCGCAGGACGCAAGGGCAAAAGATCTTCGGCCCGCATCGTTTCCCCCTCTCCGAGTGCCTACTTCTATTAATCGGCACTTCCAGCGGGGAACTGAATGCTGAAGTAGCGTTGTAGCCTTAGAATGCCCCGCCCATGACCCCACCCCGGCGTCTCGGCGCGCATGCCCCGGGCCTGCACTACAACCCGCGGTTCGTCGGGCCGGAGGACCGGGCCGAGATTCTCGCCTGGCTCCGGACGCTTCATCCGATCTGGGAGGAGCGCTACTCCGATCGCCGGCCGCCGCCGCCCGGCCAGCCCCAGCGCTCCCTCCTGCGCCCGGTCTACTGGCTGGGAAACTGGCAGTTCGCCTGCCTCGACTACTACCGGCCGCCGGCCGGTGTCGACGACCGCTGCGTCCGCGCCGAGCCGTTCCCGCCGGTCCTCGCGCGCCTGGTGCGGCAGGTGGAGGATCTCGTGGCGCGCCGCTTTCCGCCGTCGTTCGTTCCGCCGGGATGGCGGCTCAACACCTGCCTGGTGAATCTCTACGGCGACCGGTTCGAGAATGGGAAGCGGACGGACGTCGCCCGCGTCGGCGAGCACAAGGACTTCGAACCCGGTCCGGTCGCCTCGATCTCCCTCGGCGAACGCGCGCTCTTCCAGTTCGTGACGAGCCGCCAGCCGGGGAGCCGCGACGGCGTCGTGCTGCAACAGTGGCTCGACGACGGATCGCTTCAGGTCTTCGCCGGCGACGCGTGGAAGCGCCGCGTCTTCCATCGCGTGCAGCGCGTCGACCGCCGCGCCGGCGCGACCTTCGACGTTCCCGTCGCCGGCTTCGAGACGCGCCGCGTGAACTTCACCTTCCGGCACGTCCCCGAGGAGCACGTGATTCCGTTCGGAAAGCTGGCGCCGGAAGCGCGGGAGGATGTGCGGCGCTACGTTGAGGAGCTCGCGCGGTATTCGACGTGGTTCGCGGCGGAACTCAGGGGGACGAATCCGCCAGCGCCCCCATCCGCTCCACGATCTCGGCCCGCATCTCCTTGAGCCGCAACCGCACGGCCGGCAGGCGCCACGCAATCCAGACCGCCCATGTCTCCTTCGCCATCTTCCGCCACCGCTCCAGCCAGCGAATCGCAAACGTGCCCGTGACCGGCCCGGTGGCGAGAACCGGCGTCCAGATCCGCCAGTCGACCGCGTACCGCCACGCGAGCCAGGCCAGCAGCGCGTACCACGCCGGGAAGGCGACAATCGCGACGAGCAGGCCGCTGGACGCCCGCACGTCGATGTGCGAGCCGGCCAGGAGGACGCAGAACCGCACGAGCCAGTACGGGACCGCGTTGAGCAGCACGCCGACGGCAAGGAACGGCGCGCCGAGCGCGAGCAGCAGCGTGTTCTTCAACGCCCACGCCACCGCCGCGCCGGAGCGGTAGTCGGCGTCGACGTGGTCGTCGCGCACGTGAAGGGTCCGGAGGACCTGGTCGTAGCGCCGCAGGAGATGATGGAGCTCGTCCATCTCGTCGGGCCGCGTCTCCTTCAGCTGCTCGTACCGTTCGAGCAGCAGCTTCTTGCGGCGCAGCTTCGTCTTCACGCCGGGCTCGCTCTCCTCGTCGCGCGTGACGCGCTCGGCGAGGTCGGCCAGGCGCGCCAGTTCGACGGTGTCGGCGTCGAGGACCATCTTCGACAGCCTCTCGTGGAGCGCCTTCGTGAGGGCTTCGACGGCCGCGCGCGGGTCGGCGGCATAGGCGTCGCGGAACGACTCGAGCGTCATCGGCGCGCCGACCGTGACGAGCGCCTTGCCGCGGTAAAGACGCGTGCGCTCGTAGTGGATGCCGACCATCTGGACCCGCAGGCCGAGCTTGAACTCCGCCTTCGCCTCCGCTTCGAGCGCCATCTTCGACGCGCCGTGCTTGAACTCGGCGAGCGCCGGGTCGTCGTGCGACTTCCCCTCCGGGAAGAGCGCAACGGCGCCGCCCGCGGCGAGGGCGTCCGTCACGGCGTCGTAGAGCTTCGAGTTGTCCTGCTTCTGGCCGCCGGCGTCCTGCTGGCGGAGGGCGGGGATCGTCTTCATGCCGCGCATGAAGAAGGCGAGGACCGGGATCTTGAAGAGCGTCGACTTCGCGATGAACCGAAGCTGGCGCGGGCAGGCGACGACGAGGAGCGCCGGGTCGACCATGCCGTTGTGATGGTTGGCGAGGAAGAGGAGCGGGCCGTCCGCGGGGACGTGCGAGCGGCCGGAGAACTCGATCTCCGTGTAGTAGAGCCGCAGCGCGGCGCGGAGGACCCACCAGACGAAGCGGTAGATCAGCGTCAAGGCCGGTGATTCTATACCCGGCGGTGGTAAGCTCTACGCGTGCTCCGTGCCTACCTGCGGCTTTCCGGCGCCGACCGGCGGCTCGTCTGGGAGGCGTTCGCGCTCGTGGCGGCGATGCGGATCGCGCTGCGGACGACGACGTTCGAGGCGGTGCGCAGGCTCGCGCTGCGGCTGGAGAAGCCGAAGGCATCGGCGGCGTCGCCGGAGCGGATCGCGTGGGCGGTCGAGGCGGCGGGGCGGCGGATTCCCGGCGCGACCTGCCTGGCGAAGGCGCTGGCGGCGCGGGTGATGCTCGGGCGGCGGGGCCTGGAGTCGCGCCTGAAGCTCGGCGTTGCGCGCGAGGGCGAGGGCATCACGGCCCATGCGTGGGTCGAGCACGCCGGGCGGGTCGTCGTCGGCGCAAGCGCGCTGGAGTATGCGCCCCTGACATGAGCGCGTTCCTGCGGTATCTCGTCGCCGTCTCGCTCGTCCTCTTTGCCGTCGTCATGCTCGAGTCCCTCATCGCGGGGACGGTGCATCACGGCCGGGCGCGGATGATGCTGACGCTTGTCGTGGTCGCCGCGGGCGGGACTCTCATCATCGCCGACCTCGTGGCGCCGCGCACACCGTGGGAAACACGCGTCGGAATCGCGGGAAGCGTGGCCACCCTGGCGGCGGTCTCGATTTCCCTCCTGCTGATCTGGACCGACTTGATCCGGGTCGCCAACGCCTGGCGCGCCTGGTGGGTCCTGAGCGGGCTTTCGCTGACGTCGGCGCACATCCTCGTCCTGCGCCGCGCGCTCGGCGACAAGCCGTGGCGCCTCTGGGCGCGGCGGACCACGATCGGCGGCACGCTCTGCTTCGCGACGCTGGTGATCGCGCTGACGTTCCGTCGCGACGTGCTGGCGCCGCCCGGTCCGTTCCTGCTCTATCCCATCTGGGCGGCGCTCGCGGTCGAGGTCGTCGGCAGCCTCTTCCTCTGGTTCTGGGCACGCCCCGACCCGCAGCCGGTGACCATCCCGTGGCGCGCGTTCCGGTGGGGCTGGTACATCGTGTCGCCCGTGCTGCTCCTGGCGCTCGGATTCTACCTCGGCCGCGTCACGGCGCCGGGCGAGGGGCTCTTCAAGCGGGATGCGGGCGCGCTGGCGGCGATGAGCCCGCAGGAGATCGACGACATGGTGCAGCTCGACCTCGACCGGCTGCGCTCGATCGCCGACTCGATCGCCTCGGGCCAGCGGCGCGCGGTCGAGCTGCGCCGCACGGTCGTCGAGGCGATGAAGGCGCAGAAGCGGACGGTCTTCACGCCCGACGAGGACGACGCGCTGCGCTCGCTTTTCTTCACCTACCTCGCCTGCCGCACGGCGCTGCTGAGGATGGCGACGTCGTACCAGGACTTCACCGCGGTGCAGGACCCGGCGCGCCGGCAGCGCTGCTTCCTCGTCGGATTCGCCGCGGGGACGGTCGTCTTCGACGCGAGCCTGGCGATCGTCGCGCTCTGCCACGACGAGCCGCTCGTGTGCGACAAGCTCAACGAGCCGGAGGAAGCGTGGGGCATTCCGAAAATGATGTTCGACCGCGTCCACGAGAGCGTGACACAGACGAAGAACGCCGAGGTTTTCGAGGAGATGTGCGCGTACTACGAGGAGCGCCGCTCCGAGTGGTCGCGGTGCGGGCTCGATGCCGACGATCTTTCGTGGCTGGAGCGCGCGCTCGACCACGGGATCGGCGCGGTCCGGAAGAGCCCGCTCTACGGGCGCGGCGTGCCGCTGCGCCTGGTCCTCGAGAAGGTGAAGCAGGACGCCTACACGCCGGTGTACGCGGTGCAGACGCTGATGAGCACCTGGATCGGCGACACGCGGATCGTCCGGAAGAAGTCGAGCATCACCCGGCAGCAGCTCGAGGAGCTGCGGGCAAAGCTGGAGCCGGGGGACGTGATCCTGGAGCGCCGGAACTGGTACCTCTCGAACGCGTTCCTTCCGGGCTTCTGGCCGCACGCGGAGCTCTACGTCGGGACGCCGGAGCAGGTGGAGAAGCTCGGGCTCCGTGACGAGCCCGCCGTGCGGGACCGCTGGGACAAGTTCACGACGCCCGGCCATGACAAGGAGCCGCAGTGCATCCTGGAGTCGATCAGCGAGGGCGTCAGCTTTTCGACCCTGCCGGAAGGGTGCAGCGCGGACTACATCGTGGTGCTGCGTCCGCGGGTCGGGCTCGAGGAGAAGAAGAAGGCGATCGTCCGGGCGTTCACCCACCAGGGGAAGCCGTACGACTTCGAATTCGACTTCTTCAGCGCCGACAAGCTGGTCTGCACGGAACTGGTCTACCGCGCGTACGAGGGGATCGTCCACTTCGAGCTGAAGAAGATCATGGGTCGGATGACGCTGCCGGCGGTCGAGATGGCGCGAAAGTTCACGAAGGAGGCGGGGACGGCGAAGCAGGAGCTGGAGTTCGTCGGATTCCTCGACACGCCGCGCGGGGGCGATCGCGCCGTGTGGGCGGACGCGGCGATGTTCTGCGAATCGGCGGAGAGGCCGCGCGCGTTCGGCGAGTAAGGGCGGTGTGGTATCGTTGTGGCAGCCATGACGACCCTTGCATTGCCGCTCGAATCCGGCGTCTGGAGCGGCGCCACGCAGGGCGTCATTCTCGGCGGCTCCGGCGCCGCCGGGCGTGCGGCCGATCGGCCCTCCGGCGGTCGGGACTTCATCAAGGTGATGCTGCTTTTCGATGAGGGAACCCTTGTCGGTCATGCGACCGAGGGCGATGAACCGATCCACGTTCACGGCTGGTGGGGCGAGCCCGATCTGCTGAAGCCGCCGGTCCACGAATTCGCCGAACTCGGCTACTGGGAGACGGGGGAGGTGATGGTCCGGCTCCACCTCGAACGCGGAGGGCAGGAAGCGGTCTGCCATCTGTGGAGCGTCCCGGAGGGGCTTCGCGGGTTCTGGCGGCGAGAAACGAACTGAGGCCCCGTGTACGGGACGATCTCGATCTGGCCCGTGTGGCCGGGAAAGTACCCGAAGGACTGGACGCCCCGCGAGCTGGCCGCGGCAGGGGTTCCGATCTGGGGCGAGCTGTAGGTTGTGCGGCGGCGCCGCACAATAGCGGGGAAGCGATAGCCGGAGGTCTCCTCCTCGTCACTTGTCTTTCAAGAAGTCAGGCAGGTAGTCGCCTTCGCCCGCCGGCGCGGCCGGCTCCTCCGCCTTCTTGTGCAGCTCGATGTAGGAGCCCTTCATCATCCGGTCCTCCTTGCCGGGGCCGGCGAAGACCTCGATCGCGGTGAGGGCGAGGAGCTTCTTCTCGATCACGTTGACGCCGTGGCAGCGCGTCTGGCAAAGGCCGCACCCGACGCAGAGGTCGTTGATCATCACCGGCGCCGAGAAGCCGGAGTCGGCCACCGGGTTGCCGTCGGGATCGACCTCGACGCGCACGCGGCGGAACTCGATCGCCTTGTAGCCCGCGGCGTTGCACTCGTCGACGCACATCTGGCACGCCTCGACGCCCGCGTGGGGGAGGCAGGTCTGCTCGTTGATGATCGCGAGGCCCATGTGGGCGGCGAATTTCTCCTCGATCGAGAGCGCGCGGATCGCGCCGGTCGGGCAGACCTGGCCGCAGTTGTTGCATTTCGATTCGCAGCCCGACCAGTTCGGCACGGCGATCGGAGCCCAGAGCCCCTCGAGGCCCTGCTCGAAGCCCTGGGGGTGGAGCACGTCGTTGGGGCACGCCTTGAAGCACTCTCCGCAGCGGATGCAAAGCTGGAGGAACTCCTTCTCGGGCACGCTCCCCGGCGGCCGGAGCAGCCACGTCTGCCGCTTGCCGAGGTCGGCGCCCCACGCGAGCTTCGTCGACAGCGCGGCGACCGCCCCTCCGGCGATGCCGGCGAGGAAGCCGCGCCGCCGGACGGGGAATTCCGTCACCGGAGGGTCGTTCTCCTTCTTGAGGTCGACCTGCTCCCAGCGGTCGACGAACTTGATCGAGTGGGTCGGGCAGACGCCGCCGCAGGTCTGGCAGAGGGTGCACTCCGCCGTGCGCGTCGTGAAGTCGGCCTTGATCGCGTCGAACGGGCAGATCTCCACGCACTTGTTGCACTTGATGCAGCTCGACTCGACCTTGCGCTCCGTCGCGCGGAAGAGGTTGAAGAGGTTGAAGACGGCGCCGGACGGGCAGACGTACTTGCACCAGAAGCGCGGCCGCCACAGGCCCATCGCCAGGACGGCGACGAAGAGGACGATGGAGACGATGTGGCCCGCGTTCATCGGCGGGACGAGGTACCAGCCGCGGGCGACGCCCGACTGCACGGGCGCGACCGTGAAGAGCAGGCCGCGGGTGATGATCGGGATCGCGGCGACGAATCCCGACAGCAGGACGCCGAACATCGACGCGACGATCGTGCCGGCGAGGAGGTAGTACTTGAGGTTGACCCACCAGCCGTCCTTCTCGACGCGGAACTTCTTCACGCGCTTTCCGACGGCCCAGTCGAAGAGGTCGATCAGCGTGCCGAGCGGGCAGATGTAGCCGCAGAAGCCGCGCGGGACGATGAACCCCGTCGCGAGCATGACGGCGGCGAACGTCAGCGACCAGACCCACGTCCGGGCGGCGATCGCCGTCGAGATCGCGACGAGCGGATCGATCGCGAGGAAGAACTCGGCGTCGACCTTCTCCCGCCCCGCCATCGACTTCGCGTAGTCCGGCGAGCCGTAGGGCCAGGCGACCCAGAAAAAGAGGACGAGAAAGCCGACGAAGAAAAGCGACTGGACGACCCGGCGGAAGGGTGCGGAGAGCCACGACTCGCCGATCTTCTTGAGCAGGCGGCGGCCGAATCCCGGCTTCGCGGTCACGGGATCGCTGAAGAGCGCCGACGGCAGCACGAACCGCAGCGGCGCGGGTGCCGGGCGCGGCTTCTTGCGCGTCAGGAACGGAAAGAAATGATCAAGACGCATGGGAGCAGCTGGTAGCTACTTCTTCCTCGGCATGCCCTGCGACAATGCCTTCGCCGACGCGTTGATGATCGCCTCGCTCGTGATCGTCGCGCCGCTCGTCGCCTCGATGCCCTTCACCGTCTGCTTGGCGATGATGCGTGCCGGCGTGTCGGTCAGCGACGAGTAGAACTGCTTTTCCTGGTGCTGCGTCACCTTGCACGACGTGATCTTGCCGCCGGCGACGACGACCTCGACGGTGATCATCTTCTCGTAGCCGAGGCTGGCGGCGGTGTACTTGCCGGGGGCGACCTTCTTGACGTCGAGGGTGTCGAAGAGCCGGATGGCTTCGAGGTTCGCCTTGGCGCGGTCCTTATTGCGGGGATTGTCGCGATCGTTCGCCTTGACGGCGAGCACCTTCTCGTAGTACGTGACGGCCTGGTCGAACTTGCCCGCGAAGCGGCACGCGTCGCCGGCCGCGAGCATTCCGGCGCTGTCGTCCGCACCGCGATCCTCGGCGAGCTTGATCGCCTTGTCGAATTCGCCCATGTCGCTCCAGAGCTTGATGACGGTTGCGTTGCGGGTGCCGTCGGAGCCGATCTTGTCGAGGATCTCGACGGCCATCTCCTTGCTGCCGAGCTTCCAGTAGCAGTCGGCGAGGTCGTCGGTGTCGGTGTCGCCCGCCTTGCGCCACCAGAACGCCGCGCGGGCCCAATCCTCGTGGAGATCGTGGTACATGCGGCCGAGCGCCGCCATGGTGCGCTTGAGCTGGTCTTCCTTGTCCTTGTAGAGCGTCAGCAGGTAGTGCAGGAACCGGACGCCCTCCTGCCAGCGCGCGGGGTTCTCGTTGATGGTGCTCCAGATGAACTGGCCGATGTTCTTGCTCTGGTCCCACGGGCCGCCTGGATTCTGCGGCCACGAGAGATCGAGGGTCTTCGGGTAGTTCAGCTTCGTCGCCGCGAACCAGTCGGGCGGCGTCTTGCCCGCCTTGGTGATGAGGTCTTCGACTTCCTGCTTCGTGCGGGTCTTCTTGGCCGGCGGCTGCTGTGCCAGGAGGAGCAGCGCCAGCGGGATCAGGAAGCTACGCATGCGGGAAGCCTCCCGTCGACTTCACGCGGCCGTCCCGCGTGATGAAGAGCGCCTCCGCTCCCCGGGCGACGACGAGTTCGTGCGCCGCCTCGAGCCCGAGCACGAAGCACGCCGTCGAAAGGCCGTCCGCTTCGAGTCCGGAGGAGGCGACGATCGTGACTCCCTGGAAGTGACTGGGAATTGCGCCGGTGCGGGGTTCGACAATGTGATCGCGCGTCGCGTAGTTGCCCGAGGTCGCCATGCAGCGCCCGGCGAGCTTCGCGAGGTCGATGAACGCATCGGCCTGCTGCGGATGCTGAATGCCGATGGTGCGGGCGCGGCCGAAGGCGCCGATCTCGCCGGTGTCGAGGAGCGCCTCGGTGACGCCGTGTTCGCGCAGGACGGCGGTGACGCGGTCGAGCGCGAAGCCCTGGGCGATGCCGTTGAGCGTGACGGCCTGACCGGGGCGGAGCGTGATGCGGTCGTGCGCGAGGCTGATTCCCTGCCAGCCGACGAGGTCGAGCGAGCCATGAGTCCAGAGCGGCTGCACGGTGACGTCGAAGGCGCCGTTGCTTGCGGCGGAGAGATCGACGGCGTGGCGCATCACGGTTGTCAGGTACGGGTGCGGATTGAGGAGGACGCCGTCGCGGTTGAGGACGCAGAGCTGGCTGTGGGGGCGGTAGAGCGACATGACCTCTTCGACGAGGTCGAGCTCCGCGTAGGCGGCGTCGAGAGCGCTTTCGGGACCGCGGATGGCCATCGAGACCTTGGTGCCGAGGGCGAAGCCGGTGCGCGTGATCTCACCCGTGGAGGAGCCGAACTTGAGCGCAGCGGCTCCAGCAGCGGCGCCGCCGCCGAGGAGCATCAGGAACTTGCGGCGTCCGACCATCATGTCGAGTATCCCCGTGACCAAGGTCCCATTATTGCAGACGGACGGCAGGCCGGGGCGCCGGCGTTTCATCGAGGCGCCTAACGGCGGCGCGGGGAAGGGCAAATAGGAGTGATGCGAACGATCGATGCGCTGATTCGCCGCCTGGAGGCGTTCGAGGCAACGGGGGATGAATGCGTCGATCTCGAGGTGCTGGAGCCGCTGATCGAGGAGGTGTGCCTGTCGAAGGATGCGCGCAAGGCGATTCCGGCGATGCTGGGGATATTCGAGCGCTTTCCGCAGGCGGACCTGGGAGGCCCCGGGCCGATCGTTCATGCGCTGGAGGCGATCGGCGGGTACGAGGACGCCTTGAAGGTGTCGGTGAAGCGAGTGAAGTCGCCGTACGGGAAGATGATGCTGAAGCGGATACGGAACGCGAAGTTGAGCATAGGCGGTTCTAGCGGCCCACTTGCGTCCGATAGGCCGGGTCACCTCACCGCTCCTGCCATTCCCATTCCCGTTCGTTCGTTCCCCGCAGCGCCGCCTGGCGGCGCAATTCCTCGCCCAACGACTCCTGGAAGGGGGTCAGCTCAGCGGGGCTGAATCCCTCGCCGACCGTGAGCAAGGCGCGTATCGCGCCGATCACGGCGCTCCAGATCCGGCGCAGGTTCGACGGCCTCGCCGGCCTCTCGAGCCGGGGAGCGGGAACCTCTGTCGGAGCGGCCACTGCTGTCGTACGCATCGTCTCCTCACGAATCTGCCGAAGCACTGCGGAAAAAAAAAAGAAACGGCCCTGAAGCCTTTCGCCAAGGTCTCAGGGCCGTTCCCGTTCGCCCGGGGGCTAGTTCGGTTCGTTCCCCCTTCCGGAACCCTGAGACACGAGACGCCGACCGTCCGAGCCATGCAGCGGACGGACCGTCCACGGAGTAAGTTTCATGCTGATCTCAACGAAGAAAATCACGGACGACACCTCCGAGTGCTCCTGAGTTAACCGGCGAGGCGGCCCGGAGTTCGAAAAACCTGTGATCGGCCAGTTACGGCAGCCGCACGTTCTCGAGCGTCCAGTCGAACTGCACGCGGTGGAACTTCGTCGTCCACCGGAACTTGATCCCGACGGGATCGACGACCTTGGCGGCGCCCTCGAAGCGGTAATGAGTGTCGGAGCCGCCCGACCACCCTACGCGCGACTCCGACCCGTCCTTGGCGACGACAATCACGTCGTCCTTCTGGAACCGCCAGCCAATCTCCTCGGAATCGGGACCCTTGATCCTCAGCGCGAACCGGACGCCGGCCTCCGTGCTCGTGAAGCCGCGGACCTCGAACGAATAGTCGCCCTCTTCCGTCGTCTCGCCGGCCTTTGCCACCGCCATCTCAACGGTCTTCTCTTCGATGGCGAACGGCACGTTGACGGAGCCGGCTACCGTCAGCGGCAGGACCGCGTCGGGCGCCACGAAAACCACGTCCGTGAACGCGAACGGCCGCGAGGCGACCATGAGCGACTCGCCCCATGCCGGCCGCCGGGCGACGGCCTTGTTCCCCTTCGCGTCGGTCACCGTCGTGATCTTCAGCTCGTTGTTGAAGTCGCTGCGCGTCGGCTTGAGGTTCCGCTGGTAGCGGAGCGCGACGCAGATCATCGCCGCGGGCGCGGCGTCGCTCGACGGCGTCCAGGTCTCGAGGCGTGTCGCCTGAACCACGCTCACCTGGAACTGCTCCATCGTCTTCGACGGCAGCGTGCCGCGCTTTCCCTTGCTGAGCTTGACGCCGTTGGCCCAGTACCCGATGTGGCCCTCAACCGCGTCGGCCAGGGCGCTGAGCGAATCCCACAGCGGCGCGTTCGAAAGCGTCAGCGACACCTTCGCGGACGGGTCGAATCCCACCAGCTCGATTTTCTCGTCCAGCGCCTTGCCGAGCGCCGCCGCGACCGACTCAAGCGTCGCCCCCTTCATCGCCAGCGTGGCGCGCCTGGTAGTCCCGAAGACTCTCGCCAGCGAGGCGCGCACGCGGAGCGTCTTCGCGATCGAATCGAGCCTGGCGCGGATCTCCGCGTCGTCGGTCTTCCACGCCTCGAGGGTCTCGGCGGCGGCGGGGTCGAGCGATTCGAGATGCCGCGCCGCGGCGTCGCGCTCCTCGATGCTCTCCGCACCCAGCTTTCCGATCCACTTCGACAGATCGTCCTGCTTCTCCTGGAGGACGGAGAGGAGCAGGGTCGACGTCAGCAGGAGTCTCATTTCTTCTCTCCGGCAAACGAGAGGTTCTCGAAGCGGAACGGGATCTTGACGCGCCGGGTGTTCTTGCGGATGCGCAGGACGATCCACCCCGGATCCTGGGCTCTCACCTGGAACTCGGCGATGGCGCCCTTGATGGTCGGATTGACGTAGTCCCAGCGGTCCTCGGCCTTGTCGGTCGTGCCGAACCCTTCAAAGGCGTCCGCCAGGCTCGTGCCCTCCTTCAGTGAGAGCGTCACGCGTGTTTCGGGCCGCGAGGAGCCCTTCACCGGTGTCGATGAGGAGACGACGAAGGTCCCAAGGGCGGTGGCCGTCTCCTTGCCGGCGTCGAGGCTGATCGTGACATCCTCGAGCTCGACGACATCGGCCTCGAGGACGCCTTCGATGAGCTTGAGCCCGGCGTCCTTGTCGAACGGCCGCACCCGGACGGCGCGGCTGATGCCGACATGCCTGCCGATCGTCTTCAACGGCAGGCGCGTGCGGTCCCATCCGTCCGCTTCGGAGGATTCCTTGAGGAGCAGGTCGTTGTCCTTGCCGTCCTTGATCGAAGAGAACGACCACGTCTCCTTGCCATTCAGGAGGATGCGGAGATTGGGCGGCGCAAGCGCACTCAGGGAAAGACGCTGCGTCTCGTCCGCCCCGGCGTCGGTGATCTCCTTCGTCCGCTGCCAGCCGTCCAGCAGGATTTTGAATTCGCCGGCGGTGACGGACGGGTAGTCCACCCAGTCGCCGGCACGGAGCGTGAGATGGCGCGGCGGCGGCCACGCGTTCGCCCCGCCGAGGTAGGTTGCCCCCTTGTGGGCCCGGCAGAGGGCGTCGAGGGCCTGAAGGACGGTTGCCTCCCGCACGGACACCTTGATCTGCTTGTCGTCGACGGACGGGTCGATGGCGATCGTGACGCCGCACTGGGTCGAGAGCTCGCGCACGAGGGCCGAGAAGGACCCAGACTCGCTGAGCGTGACGCGGACCGGCGCCTTCTCCTGGGCCGGCAGGATCAGCAACAAGCCGAGAGCGATCTGTTTCATACGGCGTACAACGGACCGGAAGCGGTCTCGTTAGGACGATTTCAGAAAATCTGCTCTCGGGTGCTTTGAGGACTCCAGGATTCCACGACCTCGCCGCCCGTGTATCTCTGAGAGCGACGGGGACGGCCATGGCCTACTTGTGCAAGACGTGCGACAAAATCGTGAGCGGCGACGCTTCCTGCCCGTAGTGCGGAACGCAGACGGCGGCGTCAGCAGCGGGCGTGGAGACGCGAGAGCTGAAGCTACTAGTGTCCCGTCAACCTTGAACCTGGGAGTAGCGCCACGTCTTCGATCGGCGGGGTGTGCCCTCCGGGCCAAACGCAGAGGCGCAGAGGGGCAGAGCCCGCAGAGGAAGACGCCTTTCTTGGGGTCCTTCCGGATCAGCCGTGCCAGGGCCGCAGGCCACCGCTTGTCCGGCATGGACGTTCCGCTTGCGGCCAGACCGCTCCGCGTTCTCTGCTTCCTCTGCCGCTCCGCGTTAGTGGCTCGAAGAGCAGCGTACCGCCGCGAAGAAGACGGTGCACTCACAGATTCAAGGTTGACGGACCACTAGAGTCCATTGTCAGGATCCGGGTAGGAGACCGCCCCCAGCTCCGCAGGGACCGCTTCTTTTAGCAGGGCGACCGGGTCGATCTGCTTCTTGTCCGGGTAGTCGAGCCTTCCCCACACAAGGATGGGATCGTAGAACGGGAGCTCTGTCGCCTGGCCGAGGCTGATCGCCTTGGAGTAGGACATGGGGCACTCCCCACGGAGCAGAGCGTTCAGGTTGGAGATCGTTGCGATCCAGGGGAACAGTGTCTGGCAGCGCGCCAGCGCCTCTCCGAGGCGCCGGAACTGCTCGGGGCGCGCCGTGCGACTAAAGTGAATTTCGGCGACGATGACCTGACGGATGTCCATCTCGAGCCTGCCTCTGACCAAGGAGGCTAACGCCGGGCGCGTCCGTTGACAAGAGCAGCGGATGGAACCAACGTCGCCGAAGGAAAAACGTCCTCGCGTGGCACCATGCCCGTGTATTGGCCCCGCATCACCGCTCGTAGATCTTCGCCGCGGCCGTGAACTCCTTCACGTCGTCGCCCGCCTTGCCGGGGAACGCCTCGACCTTGAGCTTGCGCTCCTCGAGCACCTGGAAAAGGACGACGCCCTGCACGCGCGGATCGACCTCGGATTTTCGGCCGTTGTTCATGACCGGCGCCCAAGTCAGCTCGTACGTCACGATGCCGTCCTTCACGCCGATCTTCGCGGGATCGGGCGTGTTGCCCTTCACGGCAAACTGCGCCGACTTCCCGTTCCAGTCACCGTGGGAGACGATGACGATCGACGGGTCCATGTAGTGGTAGACGATCGAGAGGTGGCCGGCCCAGTAGCCGCGCTTCTCGCCGGCGGCGCCGCCGTAGCCGTTGGTCTTCTCGAGGAACCACGTGCCGACGAGCTTGCCGTCGATGTCGTAGTCGATGCGGCCGCCGCGCGGCTCGGCCTTGCGCGGGTTGAGGGCGAGCATCTTCGATTTCAGCGGCTCGTCGTAGCAGTCGAAGAAGTCGACGGTGTGGATCTTCCAGGGCTCGCGGTCGTAGTGCTCGGGCACCACGATGTTCTTCAGCGTTTTCTCCTTGTCGACGGCGGCGAAGTCGAGCGTCTGGCCGCCGACCTTGCCGATGAGCTGGCCGCCCTTGATGGCGATCTTGCAGAGGACCGGCTTCATGTCCTTGATCTCGCCGGTGACGTCGCTGATCGACGTGTCGAGCTGGGTGATGAGGTCGTAGTAGGTCCAGAAGGTGCAGGAGTGGGCGATGACGAGCCGGTATTCGTCGGTCTCGCGGTTCTTCTCGCCGGAGTCGACGACGGCCTTCATGCGGCGCTGGATGTGGACGATGGTGCCGTCGGCGACGGCGAAGACGTCGTACTTGGTGCGGCCGGCCTTGAGGTCCTTGGGCGTGAAGTAGCCGTGGTCGATGGGGGTGACGTGGGCGCCGACCATGAGGCCGTAGGGGAGGATGGTGCCGACGTCGTCGAGGTTCATGGGGGTGTGGGTGAGGCGGACGGGCCCCTTCTTGTCAGGGCAGGCGCCATGGGACCACATCTGGCAGAGGTCGGGGGCGCGGCGATCCTGCGAACAGGCGAGAATAGCGGCGACGAGGGCGACGTGTTTCATGCCCTGTTTGAACGGGGCACCGTCTCTGTTATTGTCGCGCGCAATGAAGAAGGACATCCGCTCACGCAAAATCTCGCTCATCGGCACCCACGGCGTGGGAAAGACCGTCCTGACCTTCTCCATTGCATCGCGGCTTCGCGCGATGGGCGTCGACTGTGATGTCGCGTACGAGAACTCGCGCAAGTCGCCGTTCCCCATCAACGAGGCGACGACGCTCGAGGGGCAGCTCTGGATTCTCGCGGCGCAGTGGAAGGAGGAGCTCGAATCAGGGCTGCGGACGAAGCTCATCATCTGCGACCGCTCGGTCCTCGACAATTACGCCTATCTCGTGCGCGCATGCGGAGCACAGCCGTGGCTCCACGCGTGGATCGGGCGGTGGATGGAGAGCTACGACGTCCTCTTCCATGTCCCGATCCAGCGCGGGAAGATCGAGGGCGACTTGGCGCGCGCGACGTCGAAGCCGTTCCAGAAGAAGATCCAGGAGATCGTCGAGCGGCTGATTCGGGAGTTCGGCGTGGAGAAGAAGGTCGTGCGGCTGCCCGATTCGCGCGCCGGCCACATGGGCGCGATCATGAACGAGCTGCGGGCGCGGGGGATCGTCGAAGGGGCGCAGACGGAGCTGCTGTAGCGTACGGCGAAGTCCCGTTCGCCGCGTGACGTGCTCTTCGAGCCGAAACGCAGAGACGCAAAGGAGCAGAGAGCGCAGAGCGGGTGTGCTGCAGGCGGGTTGAACCGCAATGGCGCCGAGACGCCAAGGGCCGGCTGCTATTTCTTGGCCCAGAATCGGACGGCGTCCATCGCGCTCATCACGCGCAGTGTGCCCTCGTCGATGACGACAACCTCGTCCCCCTCGCAAAGACGCTCCAGGACCCGGCGGATCGAGATCTTGGTGCCGCTGTCGAGTCGGCCCGTGAAGCGGATCGGTCCCTCGATCTTGAATCCGCACGAGGTGAGGAGCGCCGCCGCTTCTTCGGGCGTTCCGACCGGCTTCTTCAGCTCGACGTCGATGCGGAGTTTCGCGGGGTCAATGAAGGCGGCCAAGGCTCCTCGCGCCAGCGCCGAGTTCGCGAAAAATCGCATGACGATGATGTCGTCCAGCATCGCCCGGCGGCCATCGGCGTCGAGCGTCCCGCTGCGCAGGAGGGCGGCGCGGCCGGCAATGCGGGGGAGTCGGGCGTTCGGCAGGTCGAGCGTCTTCAGAGGCTGGCCGAGTTCGGCCAACATCCATGCCGCGCAGGCGCCCGGCCAGCCGGGGATCTTCAGGGCGGGACGGATGGCGTCGACCTGCTCTCGTGCGTCGAGCTCCGCCAGGGCGACGGCGCACCACGACGCGAACGTGGGATCGGCCGCGCGGCGCGCGATCTCCGGGGCTGCCTGGCGGGCGCCGATGCGACCGAGCGCTTCGATGGCCCGGCAGGCTACGTAGGGGTCGGGATCGCCCATGGCGTCGACAAGATCGGCCGTGAACGAAACGCCGCCGAGGTCGCCCAACGCCCTTGCAGCCGCCCGCCGGACCTCGCCAACGGGATCGCGAAGGAGCACAGCAAGCAGCGGTCCGTGGGCCGACGAGCCCATCTTTCCCAGTGAAAGGGCGGCTTCCGCCCGCGCGTCATCATCCGCATTCATGAGGAACTCCGCCACGGCCGGCGCGGCGTCGATGGCCCCGAGCATGCCGAGGGCGCGCACGACGTCCTGCTGGAAACCGCTTCGTCGCAGCAAGGGCAGGAGCGCGTCCACCTTGGTGCGCATTCCGGCCAGGGCGATCAGCCGGATGGCGTTGGAGGACTCGAGCCGGAGGGCGTCCAGCTGCTTCGGCGTCGCCTGTCGGGCGAGGATCGCCAGATCTGACTCCAGCATCCACCCGCGAGACGGCAGGGCCAACGCGGCATCGCCGCGCAGGCGCAGGAGTGCCAGTACCGCGTCGTTGGAGATGGTGTCGTCTTTCAGGAGACGGGAGACGCTCTCCAGGCAGGAGGGGTCTCCGATCATCTGAAGCGCATGGAGCGCACGAAGCCGAACGGCGGGCTCCTGGTCATCGAGCAGCGGCAGGATCAGTTTCGCCGTCTCAGGCGTTCCCATCAGGGAAAGCACCTCGAGCGCGTACTCACGGAGTTCAGGGTCCTTCAAGAGCGCGGCAGCCTCGACGGCCACGCGGCGGTCCCCCGCGACCGCAAAAGCCCGGAGAGCGACCAGGCGGACCTCGGAGTCGGCGTCCTTGAGAAGGGGCGCGATGCCCGTGCCGGCCTCGCGGCCCAGGAGGCCTGACAGGGCCTCGATGGCGCTGCACCGCACGCCGGCGACCTCATGGTCGAGCAGCTTGCGAACCGACGGCGCCGCGGCGCGGTCCCGGAGCGCGCACAGCACATCAACGGCAACCGAGCGAACGGCCTCATCCGTCTCGCGAAGGAGCGGTACGAGGTCCTTCCACTCCGCTCGACAGAGCACAAGGGCCTCGCCCGACGCCCGGCGCGTGGGTCCGTCGGTGTTCCTCAGTAGCGGGAGAAGCAGGACCACGCTTTCGCGCGAGCGATGGCGGCCGACTGCCTTCACCGCCGCGGTGCGGACGCGCGCCGACGGATCCTTGAGGAGCGGATGGAGCGTCTCAAGATCGAGCTGCCCGCACTCGACGACGGCGACGCGCACATCTTCGACCGGGTCACCGAGCCGCTTCCGGATCTCCTCGGGAGCCGCGGGGCCCAAGGTTCGTATCGCGGCGATGCGGACGAGAGAGTCGTCATCGGCAGTAAGCGGCGTGAGCGTCGTTCGTCCGCCTCCAAGCGCCCCGACGGCAACCACGGCCGAGCGGCGGATGCCGGCCTCCTTGTGCGCGAGCAGCACGACGGCGTCGCCGAGGAGGTTCGACGCCTTGAGAATGCCGAGCGCCTCGGCCGCTCCGGAGCGCACGTCCCAGTCCTCGTCGAGAAGGAGGTCGAAGATCGCCTTTGCCTGGTCCCTGGCGCCCATTGCTCCGAGGGCGAGCGCCGTGTCTCGACGGATGCCGCCGTGTTCGCTCTTGAGCATCGGCACGATCAGCGAGGCCCACGGGGCCACCCGGCCGCGCGAGACCACCCACAGCAGGTCGCGGTCGGAAAGTCCCCAATGCCGCGCCACCTCCATGACGCGGCCCAGGTCGGCGTCGGCCGCTTCCTTTCGCTGCCAGCGTCGCGCGACGGCCGAGAGGAGGAAGATGCGTTGGGTGGACGTTCCCTCCAGAACGATCTTGTCGAAGTCAGGAACACTCTCGACGATGGCCACACCCGCGGCGATCCGCACGCGGAGCCGCTTGAGGACTTCGCGCGCCCGCCCGGCAATCTCGCGGTCGTCGCTGGACCCGGCCCTGTCGAGCGCCGTGAGATCGGCGGCCTTCCACTCCTTCCAGCGCGAGAGCATCTCCTCGGTCGCCTTCTCGCGCTCGCTGAAGTCCTCGGCGCGCCACCGGTCGATGAGCGACGTGATGGCGGCATCTTGGCCGGGGGCGAGGAGGAGCAGGAGGAGGAGCAGCCTCATCATGAATGGTACGAGGCAGTGTAACCGGCGTGCTCGTCTCGCTTCACTTCTGAGGGTGGCAACTCTTTCGACTCCGCGACGCGCGTGCGTCGCTTCGCTCAAGGCAGGCCTTCGACTCGGCGTCGCCTCGCTCAGGGTAAGCAACGCCCGTGAAGTCCTTCACCGGCTTTGCTTATAATCCCGCCACTTCATCTCCGGGGGATCCACATGCCGCTCGAAGTCAACGAAGCGCTCGTCAAGGCGGTCGCGATCAAGGAGAAGACGATCGACGACGGCCGCTCGCTCTCGAAGAAGGGCGCCTACAAGAACACGTTCAAGACCGCCGACGGCTCGCTGCTCTGGTGCGAGTGCCAGGGGAGCACCCTCTACAAGCTCTCGGTCGACGTCGCCGGCGACAAGCCGCTGATGCGCTGCACCTGTCCGGTCAAGCCGCCGCCCTGCAAGCACATCCTGGGGATGATGCTCCACTACATCGCCAACTCGGGCTCGTTCAAGCAGGCCGAGCCGCCCGCCGACCTCATGGAAAAGCGCGGCAAAGCGGAAGTGCGCGCCGAGAACGCCTCGAAACCGAAGAAGGTCGACGTCAAGGCGCTCGAAAAGAAAACGAAGGAGCAGCGCGACGCGCTCGACCTCCTCGAGAAACTCGTGCTCGATCTTGCCTCCGGCGGGCTCGGCACCGTCGACGACAAGAAGGCGAAGCGGCTGCACGAGCAGTCGAAGCAGCTGACCGACGCCTACCTGAAGGGCGCCGCCTTCGCGGTCCGCCGCCTGGCGTCGCTCGCCAACGTCGATGCCGCCGAAGGGGTCAACGACGACGAGCGCCACCGCCTCATGATCCGCCAGCTGGTCCGCCTCTGGGCCATCGTCCGCAAGGGGCAGAAGATGCTCGACGAGAAGCTCGAGGAGGGCGAGACGCAGAACGACTCCGACGCCGTCGTCGAGGAGCTGCTTGGCAAGGACTGGAAGATCTCCGAGCTGAAGGAGAAAGGGAGCGTGCGGGCGAACGTGGAGCTGCTCGAGCTGGCCTTCGAGCGGTACGACGATCCGATCCGCGAAGAGCGGATCGAGCTCAGCCACGTCGTCGAGCTCAGCGACGGCGCGGTCTACGCCGACATCAACATGCGGCCGCAGGCGGCGCTCGACAAGACGCGCGAGAAGGAGAGCTTCGAGGACGTCGTGACCGTTCCGGAAGCCGCCATCTACCCGGGCTTCGTGAACCGGCGCGTGCGGTGGGAGCTTCTCCAGGCGAAGCCGCGGCCGATCGCGAAGGGCGACTGGGAGCGGCTGCACAAGGTCGCGCTGGGCGAGATCGCGCCCGCGCTGGCGAAGTTCAAGGAGCAGATCAAGAACCCACTCGCGCCCGACGAGGCCGTCTTCCTGCTCAAGGTGAAGGACCTGGTCAAGGTGCAGGCAGGGATTGCATTGATCGATGAGAAAGGCGCACGGCTCCTGATGCAGGATCCGCCGCTGGCGCGATACAAGTCGACGGGGAACCTGGAGCTTGCCGCCGGCGCGGCCGGGAAGGGCGGGCCGATGCCGTCACCCTGCTCGATCCTGGTGCGATTCTGGCTGGGGCTCCAGGACTACGGCGTGCGCGGCCAGGCGCTTGCCCTGGTCGTGGGCGACCAGCGCATCCGGTTGGGAATGTAGCCATGCCGAAAGAAACGATCCGCAAGCTCGGTGAAGACCTCTCGCGGCTCCTCGTCGCGGGCGCGCATCTCGCGTCGGCCGACGGCGAGCTGAAGAAGAACAAGGAAAAGCTCGAGTCGCTGGCGAAGCAGCTTGGCGACAAAGCGCCGGTGCTGGGGCAGCTCGCGAAGGCGGCGGAGAAGGCGATGAGCGCCGCCGGCGCGGAGGCGGCGAAGGAAGTCTGCTCGCTGACGACGAACGTGGCGCAGGTGCGCGCGGCGCAGGCCGGGCTCGCGTCCGCCGATGGCGCGGCGTCGCCGGTGCCGGAGGCGCCCCTGATCGGGACTCCGTGCAACGCGCGCTACGTCTACGACATCTACGAGGCGCTGACGACGCACGGCTCCGGCCGTGACGAGCCGATCTCGAACGGCGTCCAGACCGGGCAGATCGTCGACCTGCGGCTGCGCGCGGCAGCGATCGCGGCCATCGCCGATACGTACATCGGCCAGCGCGTGGCGAAGGAAGTCGTTCCGCTCTACGGCACGACGGTCGCCGCCATCGTGCGGGGCCAGTTCAACCCGAAGGGCGGGGCCGCCGACGGGCGGCGGCTGACGGCGCTCACCGCCATCGAGAAGACGGGCGCGAAGGACCTCATCGTCACGGCGCTGAAGGACGGCAACGCCGAGATGCGCGAGTCGGCGCTCGACGCGATCGCGGACCACCTCATCGGCGTCGCCGATTTCGAGCCGCTCGTGCTCGAGACGATGTCCAAGGAGCGGTCGGGGGGCGTGAGGCGCGCCGGAGTCCGGGCGCTCGAGGGATTTGGATCGGACCAGGTGCTCGACGCGCTGATCTCTTCGCTCCAGATCGACAGCTGCTCGCGGGCGGCGGCGTCGTCGCTGGGGAAGTCTCCGCACGCGAAGGTCGTCGACCGGCTGCTGGAGCTCCTGGACGAGACGATCGGCGGCGACAAGAAGGCGAAGAAGAAGAAAGAGGATGACACGCGGGAGCAGGCGCGCTGGATCCTGAGGGCCCTGGCGCCGCACAAGGGCGCGAAGATCGCGGCCAAGGCGGTCGATCTTCTCGACACGCACGGCGGCCCGGCGGCGGAGTGCGTCCTCACCAGCGGCGACGGTCGGCAGCTCGGCGCCGCGGCGGACCGGCTCTTCGGCAAGGACAACGAGATGTTCCAGCCGGCGGTGCGGGCGGCGATGAAGCTGGGGGCCGACGAGGCGTTCAAGCGGCTCTCGAAGGTGCTCGAAGCGCCCGACCGGACGCACGACGCGGGCAAGGCGCGCGTCGCCGCGGTCTTCCACTTCCTCGGAACCGACGCCGACAAGCGGTGGCTCAAGGTGCTCTTCAAGGAGCTCGAGGAGCCGAGCCCGGTCACGACACAGGCGATCGCCGCCATCGGTAAGATCGGCGACAAGAGCGCGGTGAAGCCGCTGATCAAGGCGCTCCAGGCGAAGCCGATGCCGACGACCCCGCTGAAGTCGGCGATCATCCAGGCGCTGGGCGTGCTGAAGGATCCGTCGGCGATCGATCCGATCTTCGACGCGATCGTCGACTCGAAGCAGTACGACGTGGCGGCGGCCGTGCATTCGGCCGTCATCGCGCTCGACAGTCCGGCGGCGCTGCCGCGCGCGCGGGCGCTGGTCGCCAAGCTCGAGGGAAACGCCTGGCAGTTCTGGTACTACCGGCGGATGCTGGAGCAGCTCGAACACAAGTTCGGCAAATAGCCGTGCGTTCGCTCTTCGCGCGGCTTGCGGACGACGTCGAGCGGGTCCTGCTCGCCGGGAGTCCGACGCTGCTTCGCGACGAGGCCTTTACGCATGACCTGCACGAGCTCGCGCGGCGGGCCGAACGGATCCCGGGGCTTCACGACCTGGCGCGGGAAATGAACCTGGTCGCCTTCGCCGCGCGGCTGGCGCAGATCCGCGCGTCGCAGGCGGAGCTGACCGAGGCTGCCGGCGACAGCCGGCCCATGCCGTCGCAGCCCCCGATCTCCACGCGCTGCGGCACGCAGGAGCTCTTTGCCTTGGTGAAGGCCCTGAAGGCGCGGCGCGAGGAGATCGTGCTCGTCGCCATCACGAACGGTTCGATCGCCGATCTCCGGCTGCTCGATGCCGCCGTCGAATCGGCCGGACGGCTCTCCGATCTCGCCCTGCACGGCCTGGCGGTGCAGCTGCCGGCGCTCCAGCAGCGGCTTCTGGCGTCGTTCGATCCGGAGGGCGGAGCGGACGACCGGGCGCGGCTGCATGCGCTCATTGTTCTTGGCGGCGCGGTCGGCGCCGTGCGGGAGGCGCTCGGGCGCGGGAATCCGGCGATGAGGGCGGCCGCGCTGGAAGGAGCGGAGGGGCTCGACGCAGAGGTCGTCGCGCTGGTGGCCGGAGAGAAGACCGAGTCGGTGCTCAAGGCGTCGGTGCCGGTGCTGGAGAAGTCCGCATCGGATGAGGCCGTTGCGGCGCTGCTGCGGATGCTCGACCTGGAGGCGATCCGGGAGACGGCGCGCCTCGCGCTGGCGTCGTCGTCGCATCCGCGCATCGTGGCGCTGCTGCTCGCGGCGCTCGAGGTCGATATCCGGTGGCGCGACGAGGCGCGCTTCACGGCGGACGACTTCGTCGAGAAGGTCCGCAAGCACGTGCGGCAGCATCACAGGAAGACCGTGAAGCGATGGCCCGACGAGGCGCTCGAAACGCTCGTGGCCGCGGGGATCCGCCGCGCGCGGAAGTACGGCCTGACGTGGGAATCGACGCTCACCGCGTTCGTGGCGACGATGTTCACGGTCGCGCCGAACTTCGACGAGCACCCTCACGTGAAGGCGATCCTGGAGGACACGGGGGTTCCGCCGAACACGAAGATGGACCTCCTGATCAAGCGGCTGGGCGAGGAGACGTGGGAGGAGGTGGCGGCGATGCGCGATGACAAACGCTTCGACGCACTGCTCGCGGAGGAGCCGGTGGCGGCGCCGCCGGAGCAGCCCGAGAAGATCTGGGCGATCCTGAAGGCGCTCGCGCCCCGCAGCGATCCGCGCATCGCGCAGGCGGTGCTGCGGCACATCGACAACTACGGAGGCCCGCCCGCGGAGGCGGCGATCGAGAGCGCGACGGCGGACGCGCTGCGCGACATCGCGTCGAAACTCTACTGGGAGGGGGAGAAGGTCGACTGCGACGGCGAGGCGCACCGGAATTGCCTGATGGCGCCCGCCGTGGGCGCGGCGATCAAGCTGGGGCCGGTCGAGGCCTTCGAACTCCTCTCGCCGGCGGTGGGCGACGACTCGAAGGCGGGGCTGGCACGGTTCGAGGCGATCACGGCGCGGCTCGACCGTACGGCCGACAAGCGCTGGATCGGGCTGATCTTGAAGCTGCTCGACGACAGCGACAGGCTGAAGGTCCGCGCGCTCAAGGCGCTCGCGAAGATTGGCGACCGGGCCGTGGCGCCGTACCTTGTGGGGCTGCTGAAGATCGAGAGGAGTTTCGACGTGCGCCGGACGGTGGCCGAGGTGCTGGGAGAGCTGGGGGACCCGCGCGCGCTGGAGGCCCTGAAGGAGGTCGGCGAGTCGTCGCCGCGGCTGGTCGCTCCGGCGCAGGAAGCAATCAAGAGAATCAACGAGGCGAACAAGAGGACGTAAGACCGTAGGACCGTAAGACCGTAAGACCGTGGACCGCCTGGCCTCCGTAGCGCCGGCCGCAAGGCGCGAAGGAGGGTGGACCGAGAACTATGAGACCCTAGAACGCAAAACCCTGAACGACCCGGAACGTGGAACCTAGAACCGTTGAGAGGCCCCATGGCTGAAACCAAGAAACGTGAAGCGCCGAAGGCTGACGTGCTGCGTCAGCCGGCGGAGATCCTCTTTGCGCATGAGCTCCAGGCGCTGGAGAAGTGGGACAAGCACGCGAAGCCGGAAGGCTGGCGGCTCTCGCCGAAGGCGGTGGAGAAGTACATCCTCGGCGACGAGGGGATGAAGATCTCCGCGAAGTACGTCGGCCATGCACGGCTCGTCCAGATCGCGATCGCGACGCTCGCGACCGATCGCGCGCTGATGCTGATCGGCGAGCCAGGCACGGCGAAGTCGTGGCTCTCCGAGCATCTCGCGGCGGCGATCAGCGGCAACAGCCTCATGCTGGTGCAGGGCACGGCGGGGACGACGGAGGAGCACATCCGCTACACGTGGAACTACGCGCTCCTGCTCGCGGAGGGCCCGTCGACAAAGGCGCTCGTGCCGAGCCCGGTCTATCGGGCGCTGGAGCAGGGGTCGCTCGTGCGGTTCGAGGAAATCACCCGCTGTCCGTCGGAGGTGCAGGACGCCCTGATCACGCTGCTTTCAGAAAAAGTGCTCGCGGTGCCTGAGCTCGGCGTGCACGTCCATGGCAGGCGCGGCTTCAACCTCATCGGGACGGCCAACACGCGGGACCGCGGCGTCAACGACATGTCGAGCGCGCTCAAGCGGCGGTTCAACATCGTCGTCCTGCCGGTTCCGGACGACGTCGACACCGAGGTGAAGATCGTGATGAAGCGCGTCGCCGAGATCGGGACGCAGCTGAAGCTCCCGGCGCCGCCGCCCGCGGAGGTGGCGGTGCGGAAGGTCGTGCAGATCTTCCAGGAGCTGCGGCGCGGCCAGACGACGGATGGGAAGCAGAAGGTGAAGCCGCCGTCGGGCGTGCTGTCGACCGCCGAGGCGATCTCGATCCTGGCGAATGGCATGGCGCTCGCGGGCCACTTCGGGGGCGGGAAGGTGGACGAGCGCGACATCGCGGCGGGGCTGCACGGCGCGGTGATCAAGGAGGACTCGAAGGATGTCGCCGTGTGGCAGGAGTACCTCGAGAACATCATGAAGAAGCGCGGGAGCGAGTGGGCGCCGCTCTACAAGGCGTGCAAGGAGCTCGTGGGGGAGACGAAGAAGAAGGACGAGGACGACAAGAAGTAGCTAGTAACTAGTAGCTAGTAGCAGAGGAGGGCGCGCCTTGGGCGCGCTCTATTATGGGGGCCCTGGCCCACATCTTTGGAGTGCGGCACTTCTCGCCCGCCGCGGGGATCCACCTGCGGCGGACGCTGGAGGAGCTTCGTCCCGACGTGGTCCTCATCGAAGGGCCGAGCGACGCGACCGAGCAGCTCAAGCATCTTGCGGACAAGCGGACGATCCCCCCCGTCGCGCTCCTCGCCTTCACGAAAGTCCGGCCGGTGCGATCGCTCGTCTATCCGTTCTCGAACTACTGCGCCGAGTGGATCGGGCTGCGCTGGGCGCTTGAGAACGGGAAGAAGGTCCAGTTCATTGACCTCCCCGCAGGCACCTTCCTCGCTCTCAAGCGCGAGGAAGGCGAGAGAGCGAAAGAGGGAGAGAGCGAAAGAGAGAACGACGAAGCGAAGACCGGGAACCAGCCGAAGGACGACTCGCAGCGCTACCTCGACGACCCGTACGAGGAGATCGCGAAAATCGCCGGAGAGCAGGACCACAACACGTGGTGGGAGCGGCAGTTCGAACATACGCGCGAGTCGGCCGCGTACCGCGACGCGATCTTCGAGTTCGGGCGCGGCTTGAGAGAGGTTCGGCAGGGCGACCGGATGGAGCCGGAGAACCTGCTGCGTGAAGCGTACATGCGACGCGAGATTCGCGCGGTCGTGAAGGACCCGAAGAAGGCCGTCGTCGTCTGCGGCGCGTTCCACGCGCCCGTGCTCACGGACGAGCTTCCGCCGATGAGCGATGCGGACGCCAGGAAGCTGCCGTCGGCCGACATCATCCTGACCCTCATGCCCTACAGCTACCCGCGGCTTTCGTCGCAGTCGGGCTACGGCGCCGGCAACCACGCACCGGCGTACTTCGAGGCGCTCTTCGAGGAGACCGAGGCGGGAAGGCCGGACCGGCTGCGGTCGCGCTACTTCGCGATGCTGGCCGGCCACCTCCGGAAGGGCGGGCTCATCCGGTCGTCGGCCGAAGTCATCGAGGCGGTCCGGCTCGCGGAGGGGCTCGCGACGCTCAACGACTCGCACGCGCCGGCGCTGCGCGATCTGCGCGACGCCGCGGTCACGCTCCTGGGGCAGGGCGAACGCGCGCCGCTCGAGAGGGCGTTCAGCGAGGTCGAAATCGGCACCGCCGTCGGCAGGCTCCCGCCGGGCGTCAGCCGGACGGCGCTCCAGGACGACTTCCACCAGCTCGTGAAGACGCTGAAGCTCGACAAGTTCATCGAGGACAAGGACCAGCCGCTCGAACTCGACCTGCGCGAAAACCGCCACGCGAAGACGAAGGAGGGGGCCTTCCTCGACCGCTCGCGATCGACGTTCCTGCACCGGCTGAACGTCGTCGAGGTCGGCTTCGGCGCGACGCTCTCCCGCCAGCAGGCCGGGACCGCGAAGGAGAAGTGGAACCTGCGGTGGAAGCCGGAGTGCGAAATGCGGCTCGCTGAGAATTCGCTCCTCGCGGACTCGATCGAGATGGGCGCGGCGCTGGCGCTCTCCAACCGCCTGGCGGAGTCGAAGGATGTCGGCGAAGCGACGTCGGTCCTCATGCGCGCGGCTGACGGCGAACTCGCGGATGCTCTTGCGAAGGCGCTGATCCGGGTGCAGGAATTGACGGTCGACGAGGGCGGGCTTGGGCCGGCGTCGATCGGCATCGCCAACCTCGTCGAGCTGATCCGCTACGGCAACGTGCGCGACGTCGATCCCGCGCCGCTGCGCCCGATCCTGTCGCAGCTCTACCTGCGGGCGACGCTGCTGCTCTTCGGCGCCTGCGCCTGCGACGACGACGCGGCGAAGGTCGTGCGCGACGCGATGGACCGGGTGCAGGACGCGGCGTTCATCGGCGAAGAGGACATCGATCCCTCGACGTGGGTCGACGCGCTGAGGGACGTCAGTTCGAGCGACGACCGGAATCCGTTCCTGTCGGGCTACGCGACGGCGCTGCTCATCGAGCGCGGGAAGCTGGGCGACGACGAGATCGACGGCGAGGTGTCGCGGCGCCTTTCGCCGGGGACCGAGCCGAGCGTGGGCGTCGGCTGGTTTGAAGGGCTCGTGCAGCGGAACCGCGCCGCGCTCTTCATGCGCAAGCAGCTGTGGTCGAGCCTCGAACAGTTCGTCGATCCGCTGACCGACGAGGAGTTCAAGGCATCGCTGCTCTACCTGCGGCGCGCGTTCTCGACGTTCAGCCAGGCGGAGGTCCGGCGCGTCGTCGGCCTGCTGGGGGAGTTCTGGAAGGGCGGCGTGGGCGAGCTGGCCAGGGAGGTGGAAACGAAGCTCGACGAGGATGAAATCAAGAAGGTCACCGGCGACCTGGAAGGTCTCGACTTGGTATGAAAAACGAAGAACAGAGGATGTCGACTCTGAAGCGGCTCGAGATGCTCGATACGCCGGCGGAGGAGCGGTTCGACCGAATCACGCGGACGGCGGCGCGGCTTTTCGAGATGCCGATGGCGGCGATCGGCCTCGTCGATGAATCGCGGGTCTGGTTCAAGTCGCGGTACGGATTCGACGACCTCGAGGTGCCGCGGGACCAGTCGCACTGCGCGCGCGTCCTCGAGGAGGGAGCGCTGGTCGAATCGGACGACACCAAGCTGCCGAAGGCCAAGTTCTACGCCGGCGTGGCGCTGCTCATGCCGGACGGCACGCGCGCGGGGTCGCTGAGCGTGATGGACCGGAAGCCGCGCGGATTCTCGAAGCACGACTTCGAGGGGCTCGGCGACCTGATGGCGTGGGTGGTGTCGGAGCTGCGGTCGATCCGCGAAGCGAAGAAGTCGGAGGCGCTGACGACGCAGCGGGCGTTCCTGCGCGACAAGGCGACGATCGACGCGCTGACGCAGATGCACAACCGGCCGACGATCATGCAGCTCCTCGAGACCGAGTTGACGAGGTCGATGCGCGAGCAGCGGCCGCTGGGCGTCGTGGTGGCGGATCTCGACCACTTCAAGAAGGTCAACGACACGTTCGGCCACCAGGCGGGCGACGCGGTGCTGCGCGAGGCGTCGCGGCGGATGAAGGCGTCGGTGCGGCCGACCGACGCGGTCGGGCGGTACGGGGGCGAGGAGTTCGTCATCGTCCTTCCGGGGGCGAACGTGGAGAGCGCGGCGCGGACGGCGGAGCGGATCCGCGCCCAGGTCGGGGCCTCGCCGGTGATGCACGGCAAGACGGCGATCCCGGTGACGATGAGCCTGGGCGTGACGGCGTCCGCGTTCCCGGAGCGGGTGAAGGTGGAGCAGCTGATCAAGGCGGCGGACGAGGCGCTCTACCGCGCGAAGAAGAACGGGCGGAACCGGGTCGAAGTGACGACATGAACCGATTTGAAAAATGGCGGCTCATCCTCGGCAAGACGGCCGAGGAGGCGCTGCGCGGCTGCAAGGGGGGCGGCGCCGGTGAGGCGCTGCTGCAGGGCGGGCTCGCCGAGATCGACGAGGCGCTCGGGATGATCTACGACATCGAAGAGGAGAAGCCTGAGGAAAAGGGAAAGCGCAGCGCCGGGCTCGGCAAGTCGGCGCCGAGGCTGGCGAAGTGGCTCGGCGACATCCGGTCCTATTTCCCGCGCGACGTCGTCAAGGTGATCCAGCAGGACGCGATCGAGAAGAAGGGGCTGAGGCAGCTGCTCTTCGAGCCCGAGACTCTGGGCGAGGTGACGCCGAGCGTCGAGCTGGTCGGCACGCTGATGTCGCTGAAGGGGATGATCCCCGACCGCACGAAGGAGACGGCGCGGCAGGTGGTGCGCGCGGTCGTCGAGGAGATCATCAGGAAGATGCAGTCGGCGGTCGAGCAGGCGGTGCGTGGGTCGCTCGACCGGTCGCGCCATTCGCCGATCCGCAGCCTGCCGAACATGGACTGGCGGCGGACGATCCAGCGGAACCTGAAGAACTGGGACCAGAAGCGCCAGCGGATCATCCCGGACAACTTTCACTTCTGGGCGCGGCAGCACCGGCGCAAGGAGTGGAACGTCATCGTCTGCATGGACGAGTCGGGGTCGATGGCGGAGTCGGTGGTCTACGGTTCGGTGATGGGGGCGATTCTCGCGAGCCTGCCGGCGCTCGAGACGCACGTGGTCGTATTCGACACCGAAGTGGTCGATCTGACGCCGCAGCTTTCCGATCCCGTCGAGCTGCTCTTTGGCGTGCAGCTGGGCGGCGGGACCGACATCAATCGCGCGGTGAAGTACTGCCAGGGGCTGATCCACGATCCGCGGAAGACGCTCTTCATCCTCATCACCGATCTCTTCGAGGGCGGCAACCAGGCGGAGCTCGTGCGGCGGCTGACGGAGATGGCGGAGTCGGGCGTGCGGGGCGTGACGCTCCTGGCACTCAACGATGCGGGGACGCCGTGCTACGACGAGACGCTGGCGAAGAAGGTGCGGGGCCTCGGATTCCCGTGCTTCGCCTGCACGCCGAACCTGCTGCCCGACCTGCTGGCGGGGGCGCTGAAGGGGACGGACTTGAACGCGGTCGCGGCGAGGCTCTCAGCCGGCAAGTAACACCCTGCGTATAATGCCGGTCTCGCATGCTTCTCACTGACTCCGAACTCCTGGAGGCGCTGGAGCGTCTCGGGCTCGTGGACGGCGCGCGGATTCCCGAGCTTAAGGAGGCGCGGCGGAAAGGAACGCGGACCCTGCCCGAAATCCTCACAGACAAGAATCTCGTCACCGAGGCACAGATCGACGTCGCGCGGCGGTTCGCCGCGATCAATCCGCTGTCGGCGGGCGCGGGCTTCGCCAAGTACCGCCTTGGGAAGGAGCTTGGCCGAGGCGGAATGGGCGTTGTCTACGAGGCCGAGGATCAAACGCTCGGCCGGCGCGTCGCGCTCAAGATCTTCGCCGGAGCCGGCGAGCTCGAGCGATTCGAACAGGAGGCGCGCCTGCTGGCCCGGCTTCGCCACCCGGGCATCGTCACGATTTACGACTTTGGGTCGGAGAACAGCATCCCCTTCATCGCGATGGAACTGATCGACGGCCAACCGCTCGACGAGGTCATCGCGGGGATGTGCCGCCGCGCCAAGCCGTCGCCGCTCTCCGACCGGCTGCGCGACGATCTTCGGGCGCGCGTCGAGATCGTCCGCGGCGTGGCGGAGGCCGTGCACGCCGCCCACGCGGCGGGCGTCATCCATCGCGACGTGAAGCCGGGGAACGTCCTGATTGACCCTGCCTTGCGGCCGCACGTCACCGACTTCGGCCTGGCGCGCGAGGTCGCGGCCCGCACGCGGCTCACCGCCGATGGATCGACGCTCGGTACGCCGGCGTACATGGCGCCGGAGCAGGCCCGCGGAGAGGCTGTCGAGGCGCCCGCCGACATCTACGGCCTTGGCGTGATCCTCTACGAGCTGCTGACGCTGCGCCCGCCGTTCGAGGGGAGCTCCATCCCGATGCTCATCATGCAGGTCTCCGACGACGAGCCTCGGTCGCCCTCAAGCCTGGTGCCCGGGCTCGATCGCGCCCTTGAGGCGGTCTGCCTGAAGGCGATTTCGAAGCGGCCGTCGGCGCGCTACGCGACGGCACAGGACCTCGCGCTCGATCTCGGGCGCTGGCTTGCCGGCGAATCGGTGCTTGCCCGCCCGCCCGGCGTCGCCGACTCGACGCTCCGTTTCCTGCGGCGCCGCGGACTGCTCGTCGGCGGGGCGGCGGCCGTGATGGCCGTCATCGTTCTGCTGGCGCTGCTCGTTTCCCGTCCGGCGTACCTTGAGTACGAGCTGGCGACACCAGGCGCGGTGGTCGAAGTCGACGGCCGCGCCGTCGCCACCGGAGCGCGGCTGAAGCCCGGGCCGCACCGCGTCGTCGTCCGACTCGACGGCTTTCGCACGCTGGATGAGACGCTCACGTTCACCGCGGGACAGACCGTCGCACGCCGTTTCGAGCTCGTCCGGCCGGCAGGGCAGATGCAGATCAAGCCGCTCCCCGACGGGCTGCACCTGCGGCTGCGCGGACCCGACCTGTCGTACGACGGTGTGACGCCGTGGGGCCCGACGTCCGTTCCGCCGGGCCGCTACGAAATCGAAATCTGGGGCCCGGGCAGGAGCCGGGTCGTCATGGGAATCGACATCGCCGATCGCGCGACATGGTCGATGACCGAAACGCTGCCGTCGGCGGTCTGGTGGTCGCGCGAGACCGCGGAGATGGACGAGACGCCGGTGCTGATCGACGTGAATGGCGATGGAGTTCCCGACCTCTTCGTGCCGGCGAAGGATGGCCGGCTGCACGCGCTGTCTGGCAAGACGGGCGACGTGCTGTGGTCGGTCAGCCTCGGCGCGCCGCGCGCCACCGACCCGGGACTCGTCTTCACGGCGCCCGGCGGCGGCCCGGCCATCGCGCAGGGCATGAACGACGGCCGGCTGTTCGTCTTCGATGCGAAGAGCGGGAGCCTTCTCTGCGGATTCCAGATGAGATCCACCGTCTACGCCGCGAACCGGTTCAAGGACCTCACGGGTGACGGCCTCGACGAGCTGCTCTTCGCGACGAACGATGCGACGATCGGCTGCGTCGAGCCGGTGAAGGGCAGCCCGCCGCGGCTGCCGTGGATCAAGACGCACGATGGTGAGATCGCGTACAGCGCGCCGCTCTACGTCGAGCTCCCAAGGAGGGGCCGACGATCCTCTTCGCGACGAGCCATGCGCTCTACCTGCACGAGCCGGCTGACGGCCGCGTGCGCCGCCGGATTGTCATGCGGGAGAGTCCGGCGTCGCTGCTCGCGGCGGATGTCGACGGACAGGCGGGGCCGGAGGCGGTCGTCGGCTGCAGCGATGGAACGGTGAAGTGCGTGAATCCCGTGACGGGTGAGACCGTGTGGACCTTCAAGACAGGGGCGCTGATCCGATGCGCGCCGGTCGCGGGCGACCTCGACGGCGACGGCGTGGCGGAGATCGCCGTCTGCTCGCAGGACCACAAGGTTTACGTCCTCTCTGGACGGGACGGCCGTGAGCGGTGGCACTTCAAGACGGGTGAGGAGCTCCATTCGATGCCCGCGATCGGCGATGTCAGCGGCGACGGCAGGCCGGACGTTGTCGTCGGCAGCGACGACGATTCGGTCTACGTGCTCGACGGGGTGACCGGGCGGCTGCTATGGTCGTTTTCCGGAACGGCCGACATCGACGCGGGACTGCGTCTCGCCGACGTCGATGGTGACGGAGTGGTTGAGATCCTCATGTGCAGCAACGATGGGAAGGTCTACTGCCTTGGGCTGCGGCGGAGGTAGTGCCGCGCGGGGGCCGATTTGTGACATAATCCTCCCCCATCCATGCTGCGCGCGGTGACGTTTGACCTTTGGGAGACGCTGATCCACGAGGACGCCTCGTTGGAGGCGGTCCGGCGCAACCACCGCATCAGCGAGATCGGGGCCATCGCGGCGAAGCACGGGATCACGCCGACGCGTGAGGCCTGGGAGAAGGCGCACCGCGAGGTCCTCATCAAGATGGATGCGTACTGGAGCGCGTCGCTCGACACGAGCGTTGTCGAGCAGGCGAAGTTCTTCATCGAGCTGGCGGCGGGACGGGCCGTCGACGGCAAGCTCCCCGGCGGCGCGCTGCTGGAGTGCGCGAAGCACTACGGCGAGGCGGCGCTGAAGTACCCGCCCATGGCGGCCGAGGGCGCCAAGGCGGTGCTCCAGGTGACCCACGCGTGCGGCCTGCGGCTCGGCCTCATCTGCAACACCGGGCGCACGCCCGGGAAAGTGCTTCGTGAGATCCTCAAGAACTTCGGCATGGCGGAGCTCTTCGACGCCGTCTTCTTCTCCGACGAGGCAAGGATCCGCAAGCCGGCGAAGGAGGTCTTCACGAAGATGCTCCAGCGACTCGGGGCCGATGTGGGAGACGCGATCCACGTCGGCGACCAGCCGGCGACCGACCTGGCCGGCGCTCGCGCGGCGGGGATGCGCTGCGTCCACCTCCGGCGGCCCGACAGCTCGGCGGCCGACGCCGACTACACCATTTCCTCCATCAACGAGTTGCCGACGATCCTCGGAAAGCTGAGCGACGGGAAAGGATCGCGGACCGGGCGGCCTGGTGATGAAACGGTGATAACCGGATGAAAGAACGAAGAGTGAAGACGGAAGAGGGAAGGAAAGACGGAAGGGGAACGCAGGAAGAAAGAAAGTAAGGCAGGAGAAGCGCACCTCGACAGTAGAATCCCCCGCCGCAAGTCACGGAGACCTTCATGCCCTTCACGCTCTTCGGCCGGACCATCAAGAACGTCGGCGTCATCGGCTCCGGCCAGATCGGCCCCGACATCGCCCTCTTCTTCTCGAAGGTCCTCGCGTCATCCGGCGTGCCGGTGGTCGTCAACGACGTCCTGCAGGCGGCCCTCGACAAGGGCGCCGAGAGGACGAAGAAGAAGATCGAGAAGGGCGTCGAGAGCGGCGCCTTCAAGCCCGACGAAGCCGTGCTGATGCTCAAGAACATCACCTGGACCGCCGACAAGCAGGCGCTCGCCGGCGCGGACTTCGTCGTCGAGGCGGCGACCGAGCGGCCCGACATCAAGAAGGCGATCTTCGCCGAGATCGAGAAGGTCGTCGCGCCGGAGGCGATCCTCGCGTCGAACTCCTCGCACCTCGAGCCCGAGGTTATCTTTGAGAACGCGAAGCACCCGGAGCGGACCCTTGTCATCCACTACTTCTTCCCGGCGGAGCGGAATCTCGTCGTCGAGGTCGTGCCGGGCGCGAAGACGAGCGCCGCAACCGCCGACTTCTGCATGAAGTTCTACGAGGCGATCGGCAAGGTCCCGATCCGCGTGAAGAGCCGCTACGGCTACGCGATCGACCCGATCTTCGAGGGCATCGTTCTTGCCGCGGCCCTGATCGTCGAAGAGGGGATCGCGACGACGAAGCAGGTCGACTCCATCGCGCAGAAGCGCCTTGGCCTCGGGATCGGGCCGTTCACCGCGATGAACCTGACCGGCGGCAACCCGATCACCCAGATCGGCCTGGGCCACTACACGACGTCGATCATGAAGTGGTTCCGGTCGCCCGCGTCGATGGACGAGAAGGTTGCGGCGAAGGCGGCGTGGGAGACGCCGGGGCGCGGCGAGAAGATCGAGTGGACGCCCGAGGTGGAAGACAAGGTTGCGCGCCGCCTGATGGGGGCGTACTTCGGCCTCGCCTGCGAAGTGCTCAACAGCGGGATCTCGAACCTCGGCGACCTCGACATGGCGGTCGAGACGGCGCTCGTCGTGAAGCCGCCGTTCACCTCCATGAACGAGGTCGGCATCGGCTGGTCGAAGGAGCTGGTTCAGGAGTACGCGAAGGCGAACCCGGGCTTCGTTGTCGCGCCGGTGCTCGAGAAGCAGACCGGGCCGTGGAAGGTGCCGTTCGTCTTCCGGCAGGACCAGGGCGACGTCGCCGTCGTCCAAATCAAGCGGCCGAAGGTGCTCAACGCGCTGAGCCTCGACGTCTACGCGCAGCTGCAGGAGCAGTTCGAGGAGATCAAGGCGGGACCCTACCTGGGCGCGGTGCTGACCGGCTTCGGCGTGAAGGCGTTCGTCTCGGGCGCGGACATCGGGATGCTCGCGGGCGTGAAGGGCGCGGCCGACGGCGAGGCCACGTCGCGGAAGTCGCACGCGGTGCAGAACTTCATCGAGAACCTCGGGAAGCCGGTCGTCTGCGCCCTGAACGGACTCTCGCTGGGCGGCGGCAGCGAGCTTGCGTACGCGTGCGCGGCGCGGATCGCGCGGAAGGGGCAGAAGCGGCTCTTCGGCCAGCCCGAGGTGGGGCTTGGCATCATTCCCGGCGCCGGCGGCGCGGTGCGCCTGCCGCGGTTGATCGACTTCGCGACGGCGTGCAAGATCCTTCGCACCGCGGGCTCGATCTCGGGGAAGGACGCGCTCGCGTGGGGCTTGATCCTGGAGGAGACGGAGGGAGACCTCGTCGCACGCGCGGCGGAGATCGTCCGCGAGATCGCGTCGGGGAAGCGGCCGGTGAAGGCGATTCCGCGTGGTCCGATCGAGGGGACAATGCCCGAGGTCAACATCGGTCCGCTCTCGAAGAAGGTCGACGAGATTCTCTGCCGCGCCATCATGGAAGGCGCGAAGCGGCCGCTCGAAGCGGCGCTGGAGAACGAGTCAAAGCTCTTCGGCGAAGTGTGCGGGACCCAGGACATGCGGATCGGCCTCGAGAACTTCCTGAAGACGGGCGGCAAAGAGCCGCCGAAGTTCGTGAACGCCTGATGCTCCACTGCGCGAAGTGCAGGAAGGACGTCGACATTTTCGGCATCTCCGGCCGCGTGCCAGATGCCGAGAAGATCGTCGAAGGCGCGCGCGAGTCGGCGCGGAAGGCGGGGCGGTTGATTCTCTTCAACCCGCCGCCCGTCGGGCCGTACCACTGCCCGGCCTGTGCCGGGCTGCTGACGGACACGAAGTGACATGGGCTTTGGCCACATCTACGTCGACGCCGACCAGGCCGCGGTCATCGCCGCGCTGACGAAGCACGTTACGTCGAGGGGCATGGCGCCGGCCGAAATGACGTTCGACCGCCACCCCGACAAGATGAAGATGATCCACGAATCGGAGCTGCGGCTTTTCTGGGTGTCGCCGCGGCTGGGGAAGTGGACGGGGGTCTTCGAGTACCGATACTACGCCAACGAGTACCGCGAGCGGTGGGGCTACACCGACGAGGATCTCGCGGTCGCGTTGTCGAAGGAGCTGGGCCCCGTCTACCGGATGGAGGTGCTCGACGGCGCCGGCTTCTGGCTCTACGCGAGGTACGAGAAGGGGGCGGAGACGGCGGGGAGCGCGTACCAGGACTCGATCATTGACCAGGAGCCCGACCCGAACCACAGGCGCTACGAGCTCAACCGCATCATCGACCGCGAAGGGATCAGGAACATCGGGGTCGGCTACGAGAACATCCCGGGGCCGCAGGTCAGGCCCGTCGAGCAGATTCCGCAGCGTTCCGACGGCATCGAGGGGCTGGACGGGTTCCTGCATCTCGCGTTCACGGGAAGCAGGAAACCCGGGAAGGACGCCGCACCACCCTCCGTTGACTAGGACCGGCCCAGCGAGGACCATGACCGCCATGGGCCCCGTTGCGTTCGCCGGCTTCGCCGTCGGCATCGCGGTCATCCTGCTGATCGCCGTCGCGGTGATGCTGAGGCTGAAGCGCGGCCGGGAGCAGCGGCGGGCCTTCGTGCTCGCCGAGGAGGCGGCGAAAGCGGGAAAGCTCGACGAGGCGTTCAAGTTCTACCGTGACGGGTACATCGTCACGTTTGAAGGGGACGCGGACGCCGTGCGGACCCTCGATCAGCGCGCGATGATCGGCCGCGTGAGGGAGCTCTTCATCGGCCAGGCGGAGCCGCCGGGCCTCGCGGCCCTCGCCGCGGCCGCTGAGAATGACCTGATCCGCAACCCCAGCACGCGGTTCGGGACACGGTTCCGCCACGTGTCGTCGACCACGCGCACGGCGTCGTCGCGGCGCATGCGCTCGCCGGTGCGCCAGGGATCGTCGAGCCGGGTCGTGGACGCGAGGGCGCTGCTTCGGAAATTCGTTCCGACGGCGCGGCCGTACGGCTTCTACTCCGACCTCACGACTCCCGAGCTGATCGAGCAGGCCGTCGCGGCGTGCTCGAAGGAGGACGTGCGTGACATCGCCGAGCTGGCCGGCCTGCACCAGGACGACGACTCGATCCTCCGCTACGTGATGCTGGAGCTGGACGCGTACGGCCTTCGGAACATCGATGCGGACGCGCTCTTCACGACGGACGACCTGGTGCGGATGCTCCAGGAGCTCGCCCCGCTCTCCCGGGGGGTCATCGCGGCGGGCGGGGCGGCGGCGCTGCTCGACCTGGCAGCGCAGAAGGCGCAGCTGAGCGTCTCGGTGAAGGGCAAGGTGCGCGTGTTCGAGGTCGCGTACCGCGGCTCACGGATCGACAAGGTCGAGCTGATCCACCTGCTCAACGTCTTCCTCGAGGAGGGCGGTTCGCCGCGGCGGTACGGCCTCTTCGACACGCAGGGGCCGGACTTGGAGACCGGGTGCCTGGAACAAGCGGAGTGGGACGCCATCGAGCGCGACCGGTTTCTGCCGGTGTTGAAGACGTGAGAGTCAGGCCCGCGGCGCGCCGCAGGACCAGCATTCGGTGAACTGGCCGTCGATCGACTCCTTGCACTGCGCGCAGCTCCAGGGCTCGGCGGCCGGCGGAGTCTCGCGCGGGGGAATCGTCGGGGGGTTGAGGCGCGGGCTTCGGTAGTAAGGCTCGGGTGAGGGCTGGATCGCGCCGCACGCCGCGCAGGTGGCGGCACCCACGAGGTCGACTCCGCAGTCTACGCACGTCATTGGGGCATCCGGCTATCCGTTCGACACTACCGCGCTATCCCTCCATCACTTCCTTGGTTTTCTTGTCGACCGATTCCTGCGTCTTGGCCTCGTATTCCTTGGTGAGGCGGTCGATCTCTTCGCGCGTCTTCTTTTCCTCGTCCTCGGAAAGGATCTTCTTTTTCTCTTCTTCGGCGGCGACCTGGTTGCCGTCGCGACGGATGTTGCGGATGGAGGTCTTGGCCTTTTCGCCGAGTTCCTTGACCTGCTTGGCCATCTGCTTGCGTCGCTCCTCCGAGAGCGGCGGGACGGCGAGGCGGATGATCTTGCCGTCGGACTGGGGGTTGAGGCCGATGTCGCTCTTCTGGATCGCCTTCTCGATGTTGGTGAGGACCGAGGGGTCGAACGGCTTGATCATGATCAGGCGTGGTTCGGGGCAGGTGATCGACGCCAGCGACTTCAGGGGCGTCGGCGCCCCGTAGGCGTCGACCTTCACGCCTTCGACCAGGCCGGGCGAGGCGCGGCCGGTGCGGACGCCCTTGAATTCGTTCATGAGGACGTCGACGGCCTTCTGCATCTTGTCTTCGGCTTCCAGGACGATGTCATCGAAAGGCATAGGGGTTCCTATTTAATAGTCTTGGCCGGTGGGTCGGAGATGAGGGTGCCGATCTGCTTCCCCGCGACGGCGAGCGCGATGTTCCCCGCCTTGCGGAGGTTGAAGACGATGATCGGGAGGTGGAATTCCATGCACATCGAGATGGCGGTGAGGTCCATCACGCCGAGGCCGCGGTTGAGGACATCGAGGTAGCTGAGGCGGTCGTACTTCCGCGCCTTCGGATCCTTCTTCGGATCGGCGGTGTAGACGCCGTCTACCTTCGACGCCTTGAGCAGGATGTCGGCGCCGATCTCCGTGGCGCGGAGGGCGGAAGCGGTGTCGGTGGTGAAGTGCGGGTTGCCGGTGCCCGCGGCGAGGATGATCACGCGGCCCTTCTCGAGGTGGCGGATCGCGCGCCGGCGGATCCACGGCTCGGCGACCGACGTGATGGGCAGGGCGGTGAGGACGCGCGTCGGCGTTCCCAGCGACTCCAGGGTGTCCTGCAGCGCGAGGGCGTTGATCACCGTCGCGAGCATGCCCATGTAGTCGCCGGTGGCCTGGTTGATGCCGTGCTTCGAGAGCGAGCCGCCGCGCACGATGTTGCCGCCGCCGCAGACGATGGCGATCTGCGAGCCAACCTTGACCGCCTCCATGATCTGCCCGGCGATGGAGCGGATTTCGTCGGTGTCGAGCCCCTGCGCGCCCTCCTGGCAGAACGCCTCGCCGCTGATCTTCAGCAGGACGCGTTTGTACTTGGGCCGCGCGGCGGGCACGTTACTTTCCCAGTTCCATCCGGACGAAGCGGCGCAGGACGATGTTCTCGCCGAGCTTGGCGATCTTCGCCTTCACGAGGTCGCCGTACGTGCCCTTGAAGACATCTTCCTTCGGGAAGGGCATGCTCAGGAGGCAGTTCACGGCGTAGAGGTTCTTGTCGAGCTTGCCCTCGAGGATTTTCTCCGCGATCTGGGGCGGTTTGCCCTTCACGTCGTTCTCGTACTTCTTCCTCTCCTCGGCGACGAGGTCGGCCGGGATCTGGTCCTTCGAGGCGTACTTGGGGTTGAAGGCGACGACGCCGATCGCGAGCTCCTTGAGGAGTTCCTGGAACTCCGCGTTCGCCGCGACGAAGTCAGTATTGCAGGCGAGTTCGACGAGCGCGCCGTACTTGCCCCCTTGGACGAACGAGCCGATGCAGCCGACGGTCGCTTCCTTGCCGGCGACCTTGTCGGCCTTGGCGAGGTGCTTGGACTTGAGAAGCTCCTTGGCCTTGTCGTAGTTTCCGTTGGTCTCGGTGAGAGCCTTCTTGCAGTCCATCATTCCCGCGTCGGTCTCGGCGCGGAGCTTCATGACGGTCTTCGCATCGATCTCAGCCATTTTCTTATTCAGTCCTCGCTCCGTCAGGAGCCGTTTGGCCTTGTCGTAGTTCCTTCAGAATCACGCAGCGCCTTTTCGCAATCGGCCGTCGAGGCGCCGGTCTCCACACGGAGCCGGTCCGCGTCGTCCGCACTTCCTGCTTGAACCGCCTTCACGTCTCTCGGCCTACGGTCTACGGTTCACGGTCTTACGGCTTGGGAGCGGCCGGAGGAGCGACGGGTGCTGCCGGAGCGGCCGGCGCCGCGGGAGCCGGAGCATGGGCGCGATGAGGTCCGCCGCCGCCGGGGCCGCGGCCACGACCGCCGCCGCCGCCGCCGCCGCCAGGACCCCGTCCGCCACCGGGCCGTCCGCCGCCGCCGAAGCCGGGGCCGCGCGGGCCGCCGCGTCCGCGATCGCGGTCACGGCCGAACGAAGCCACTTCGGGCTGCGGCTGCTCTTTCTGCGGGACGATGATGCAACGGGCCTTGCCCGCGACGACCGCGTCGGCGAGCTTGTTGGCGATGATGCCGACGACCTTCAGCGAGTCGTCGTTTCCGGGGATCGAGATGTCGACGGCATCGGGGTCGCCGTCGGTGTCGATGAGAGCGACGGTCGCCGCCTTGATCGCGTCGGCTTCGGCGACGGCGTTGGTCTCATGGACGGGGTCGATGAGGACGAGGCAGCCCGGGAGCCGCTCCATCGTGCGGATGCCGTCGAGGTTGCGGATGAGCTTCCGCTTCTCGCGGGTGATGGCCGACTGCTCCTTCTTGCCGTAGCGGTGGATCGTTCCGTCGGCCTCCCACGCCTCGATTTCCTTGAGGCGCTTGAGGCGCTCGCGGATGGTGGCGTAGTTGGTCAGGGTTCCGCCGATCCAGCGCTCGGAGACGTACGGCATCCCGCAGCGGCTGGCTTCCTTCTTGATGACGGGTCCCGCCTGGCGCTTGGTGCCGACGAAGAGGATGAGCTCACCGCGCGCGGCGACCTGTTCGAGGAAGTGGCAGGCCCGGACGAGGCCCTTGATCGTGGCCCGGATGTCGATGATGTGGATGAGGTTGCGCTTCCCGTAGATGTACGGGGCCATCTTCGGATTCCATCGGCTGACCTTGTGACCGAAGTGGACGCCCGCTTCGAGGAGATCCTTCGGCACGATTGACATAGACGGCATCAAGCCCTCCATAACACCCGCTTGCGCGGAGATAAAAACCCCCTGCGGCTGCTCCCGTCGTTCCGGCTGCCAACCGGTCCGTCGGTTCCCCTAACCACGCGCGCTTCGGCGGCCGGACCCATGCCCGGCATCAACGTCGATCGCTTCGGGCCCACCTAAGGCAGGCGGGGCAGCAACCCCAGGGACGTAGGGGTGAAAGTCTAGGCATCCGCGATATTCAAGTCAATGCCAAGACGGCACAAAGGCCGGCCGGAGGCCGCTTAATTCTCGGCATGCGCACGGTGCGTGCGCAGGAGTTCAAGCACCAGGGCCGGTTCGACTTCGCGCGCGTGGCGCGCTTCGCTCACCGCAAGCATGCCCTTGTCACTTCTGGGGTCGATGGTCCCGAAGGAGCTCCAACAGGAGTTCCATGTCCCCGCGCACCGGGGCGCTCAAGTCCATCGCCGCGCCGCTCACCGGATGGGTGAAGCGGATGCGGTGGGCGTGGAGCGCCTGGCGCTTGATGACAGGCTGCTCGGGGTCGGGGACGCGCTCGTCGACGGCGTCGGTGAGGTCGCGGAGCCAGAGCGCCTCGCGCTTGCCGTAGGCGCTGTCGGCGACGCAGGGGTGGCCGATCGACTGCATGTGGACGCGGATCTGGTGGGTGCGGCCGGTCTTCGGCTCGACCAGGACGTAGCTGAAGCCGTCGAATCGCTCGATCACGGTGTAGCGGCTGATGGCGGAGAGCCCCGTGCCCTTCTTGACGACCGCCATCTTCTCGAAGTCCTTCTTGTGGCGGTCCATGTCCTTGTCGATGACGTCCTCGTCGAACCGGAGGACGCCTTCGACGATCGCGTGGTACTCCTTCTGGATCGTGCGGTCCTGGAACTGCTTGGTGAGGCCGCCGTGGGCGCGCAGCGTCTTGGCGGCGAGGATGATGCCGCTCGTGTCCTTGTCGATGCGGTGGACGACGCCGGGCTTGTAGATGTCGTCGGTCTCCGGCAGCGTGCCGCAGTGATGAAGGAGCGCGTTGACGAGCGTATCGTCCCAGTGGCCGGCCGCGGGGTGGACGACGAAGTCGGGAGCCTTGTTGATCGCGAGCATCTCCTCGTCCTCGTAGACGATCTCGATCGGGATGTCGCTGGCGACGACGTGAGGTTCGATGAGCTTGGGGATGACGACCTTGATGTCGTCGCCGAGGTTGATGGTGTAGCCGGGGCGGGTGGTCTTGCCGTTGACGGTGATGAGGCCGTCCTTGATCAGCTTCTGGACGAGGGTGCGGGAGTAGGTGGGGAAGCGCTTGTGGATGTAGATGTCGATGCGCTGGAGGGTCGCTTCTTTGTGGATATGCAGCTCATGAGTCGTGAGCTGTTCGTAATCGACCTTGATGACCTTCGGCATGGGGGTCATGGTTGCGGGTTCCGGCTGGGGTGTCAAGGCGGGCCGCGGAGGAAACGCACCGGAGAGTACGGAGCCTCAAGGGAAACACGAGCGGAACAAACGAAACACAAGGGGGTCGCGTTTCCGCTGTGGCTCTCCGTGCGGCGGCCGTGAAGACTCGAAGATCGCGAGGAAGAACCGTAATATGAAGCACGGAGGAGAGCTCATGGGCGATGCAACGAGGGCCAAAGCGGCTGGTGCAAGTGGTAGGGGGACACCGTGAGACTGACCTGTCCGAAGTGCCAGAAGCCGTGGATCCTGAGCGAAGACGACGTGGTGTCGTTCTATCCGCAGGTGTGGTGCTTGGCGTGCGGGGCGAAGGTGGAGATTCCGATCGGCCGGGAGCAGTATCTGAAGCTCGTGCACACGAAGGACCGCGACCGGCGGATTCACGACTCCAATTCCTGAGGGAAGCGTCCGACGTTCAGCGTAGGATGAACGGATGGGCATGACCAAGGCGTGTCCCGGCTGCGGCACCCACGTGCCGGGCGCCGTGGTGGCTTGTGCCTCGTGCGGCCACATGTTCGGCGCGACGATGATCCGGCCGAATCGAAGCTGGTCGGGCCGCGCCTGGATGCTCGCCGTCGTCGCCGGCCTCCTCTTCGTGGCGGGCGTGGGCGCGGCGATCTTCCTTCCCGGGATCCTGCGCGCGAGGCGGATCGCAGGGCAGGCCGCATGCATGAAGAACCTCGAAACGCTCCACAAGATGATGCGTGAGTACGCGAACCAGTTTGGCAAGCCGCAGAACTTCATGTCGACGCGGAAAGGCGGCGAGTTCTGGATTCACCTGGCGCAGACCACGCCTCCGCTCGTGAACGACGCGAGCCTCTTCGCCTGTCCGCTCGAGGGCGGGCGGAACGCGCCGGGAACGACCGACTACCGGGGCCCGTCGCCGAACCACAATGTCCTGACGCTTGGCGCCGCCGATCCCATGGGCGCCGACAGGCCCGGCAGCCACGGCTTCCAGGCAGGCGGCAACGTCGTGCGCAAGAACGGCCAGGTGGTGGAGGCGGGCGAGTTCGATCCGCTGTGGGTGGAGGCGATGGCGAAGACCAGTCCGTAGGAGGCGACGATGGGCGACGAGATGAAGGCCTGTCCGGCGTGCGCGGAGAAGGTCCAGTCAGCGGCGGTGATCTGCCGCTACTGCCAGTACGACTTCCGCACAGGCGCGGTGGCCCGGCAGGCGCCGCCTCCGCCGTCCGGCGGCGGCACGACGAAGGTGGTCCTCATCGTGGTCGCCGTCGTGCTGCTCGTGCCGTGCGTGCTCGGCGTTCTCGCGGCCCTGCTGCTGCCGGCGATCGCGAGGGCGACGCGGAACGCGAAGCTGACGAGGTGTGTGAACAACCTCTCGCAGCTCTGGAAGATGCAGCACAACTACATGGTGCAGTACGGCGGCGTCGAGAAGTCGATGCCTCGTGAGAAGGGTGAGGAATTCTGGCTGAAGCTCACGACGACGAGGCCGCCCCTGATCGATTCGACGCTCATGGATATCTACCAATGCCCCATGGAGGGCAGCCCGAACGCGGGCACGGTGGATTACCGCGGCCCGGCGATGTTCGTCGGCGTGCTGGCCGACGGCGACGCCGTCGGTGCCGACAAGGTGGGCAATCACGGATCTTCAGAAGGCGGCAACGTGCTCCGCAAGTCGGGTGATGTCCAGACGTGCAGCGAGAGCGACCGTCTCTGGCGGTCGGCAGGATCGACCACCACGGAGTGAACCGGGAGGTCCCAGCATGCGTCAAACCACCATGAAAGCACTGGCAGCCCTTCTCGTGGCCGCGTCGTTCGGCCTCGCCCAGGACGAAGCGCGCGTCGCGACGCTACTCGAGCAGCTCGGCGGCGACGACGTCGAAGCCCGCGAGGCGGCGGAAGCGGAGCTGGTGAAAGTCGGCCGCCCGGCGCTTCCCGTGATTCGCAAGGCGATCCTGAAGGCCGACAGCGAGGTGAAGGGCCGGCTGGAGCGCGTGGTGAAGGCGGTGACCGAGCCGCGGTGGATGACCGACCTCGCCAAGGCGAAGGAGATCGCGGCGCGCGAGAAGAAGCCGATCCTCGTCTTCTCCACGATCGGCGACGTCGGCGGCTACGTCTGACAGGGCGGCCAGCTCATGCGAAGCGTGACCTTCGCGGACGACAAGGTGGTCGATGAGCTGAACGCGAAATTCGTCCTGGTCTGGAACAACCACGCGCCCGACTACGGCGGCGGAGGCGAGAGGGGCAAGCAGCCCGTTTTCTCGGCCAAGGAGCTGGAGAACTACCCGGAGGGTGCGGGGGGCGGCAACATCCGGACCTACCTCTGCCGCGCCGACGGCACGATCCTGCATTACGTCGAGGGGTGGTACAAGCCGGCGCGATTCCTGGAAGAGATTGCGGTAAGCGCGACGGAGACGACGGCGAAGCAGCGGGCCGAGCGGCGCGAGGCCCTCCTCGCCGCGCAGAGGAAGATCGAGCGCGAGCATCCGGACGAGATGAAGAAGCCGTTCGAGGAGTCGGCGCTGCGGCGCGAGTACGCGATGCTCGGACTGCTCGTCAACGTGCAGGACCTGTCGAGGGCGGTGGCCGGGCAGATGATCCCGAAGGTCCTCGAGCAGGTGCGCCGGGCGAACGAGGAGCGCGGCATCATCAAGTGAGGCTAATGCCTCGGGCGCCGTTGGCGCCCTCAGCACGAAGGGTCCGGACGCATTCGCGTCCGAACCCGTAGACCGTAGACCGTGGACCGTGGACCGTGGACCGTGGACCGTGGACCGTAGGCCGTAGACCGAGGATGAAACGCCACCAACAGCCGATTCGCGGGACAAGTCCTTTCCACTTCCTGCTCGCGGCCATCATCTGCCTATCCGGGTGCACGGCGACGCCCGCGTGGCATGCGGGGCTCGAGGGCGCGATAGCGCAGGCGAAGCGGGAGCAGAAGCCGCTCTACGTGCTCTCGATCTTCGGCGACCTCTCGAAGAAGTGCTGACTCGCCGCGCACGCGATGAGGACGGCGACGTTCTCCGATCCGGCGGTGCGCGAGTGGCTGTCGCGCCGCGAGTGCTACTGGGAGAACCAGGTGCCGGGGGTCTATGAAGCCAGGCCCCCTGGCGAGAGCTATCCCCGCGAGATGACGGAGTCATGCCTCGAGGGGGCGGGCGGGAACAACCTTCGCCACTTCTTGTGCGACTCCGACGGCCTCGTGCGGCAGTACTTCACAGGCTACTGGAAGCCGGAGCGGTTCCTGCGCGAGCTGGCGGAGCACGATCCGTCGCACGCGGAGGACGACGCGTCGACGCCGCTGGCGCGGGCGCAGCGGAACCTGCTGAGGCGCAACCACGAGGAGGAAAGGGCGTACATCGGCCGGCCGATCGCCGACGTGCTTCGGCAGGTCCGGGACGAGGTCTACACGAAGGGGAAGGCGGGGTGAGACTAGAGTGGTTGTCGCCCGCTAAGGCGGGCGACGGGATAGCGCGGACCCGATATAGCCAGAGGGGATAGCCAGAGGGGATAGCCAGAGGGGATAGCCAGAGGGGATAGCCAGAGATAGCCAGAGATAGCCAGAGATAGCCAGAGAAGAGGGCCAACGTTTCCGCGGGCTTCGCGTCTCTGTATTGCTTGAGCAATACGGTGAAGAGATTCCAGGTGTCGCTCCGGGCGATGCTGATCGGCCTCGCCGGCGGGGCGGTGCTCTGCATCGTGGCGCCGGCGGTCCTAGGCGCCTTCTTCGGCGTGGGCCACCACTGAGGGATGAACCGCCGCTCTTCAGGGTCCCTGAAGACGATTGCGACGGCGGAGGCCGACTTCCGGTCGAATGACCGCGACAACGACGGCGCTGAGAACTACTGGGTACGCGACGTCTACGGGCTCTTCGCCCTCTGCCCGCGCGGCGAGACGGTCGATGCGTCGCACATGATCAAGCTGGTGGAGCCGTCGCTCGCGTCGGCCGACGCAGGGCGGCCGCAGGGTTACGCCGGGCTGGTCGCGCCGGTGGACGCCATCGGAAGCTACTCCCCCAGGGCGGGCTACGTCTACGCCATGATTCCGCGCGATGCGGACGGGCGGCCCTACGACGACGGCACCGGTCACGGCGTCCACTTCGCGGTCTGCTCGTATCCCGTGTCGCCGTCGGCGGGGCAGCACACGTTCATCATGGACGACACCATCACGATCTGGCGGAAGAGGGTTGATGGTCCGGTCCAGCAGTGGCCGCGCGATCTGAGGGCGGAGGGATGGGAGCGGGTGGATTGACTATTCGATCGTCACGACGATCGTGTTCGACGCGAGCCGGGAGGGGGGAAGCACCACGCCGTCGGTCGGATGGCGCAGCGCGATGGCGTCGTGGTAGGCGCTCTTCTCCTGCGCGTCGTAGACCAGCCGCACGCGGTAGGTGCCAGGCTTCTGGAGGTGCGCGCTCAAGGCTGCCCCAAGGTGCTGGCCTGCATAGAGATCGACCAGCTGGCCGGCGCCGATCGTCACGAACTCGAGCTCCGGATCGGTCCCGCGCGGGAACGCATCGACGGGCACCGTGATCGTCCCGTCATCGCTCGTGATCTCGAAGGAGGCGAAGACGCCGTAGAAGAGCCCGGGGTCCATGCGGTGGCGCGCGACGAGCACGGCCTGCGGCGTGCCGTTGCGGAAGCGCGCGTAGAGGCGCACTTCGCCCGGCGCGAACTTGCCCTGGGGGGAGTTCAGCGTGAGCTCGACGACGCCCGGGGCGGGCTCCTCGGGGGCGGGCTTCTCGGGCTTCTCCTGCTTCACGATGAGGGGCGCGCCCTCGATCTGGTTGATCACCTGCTTGGCGCGGCCCGCGAGCAGCTCGTCGTTGCTGACGGCGGCCGACTTGAGGGCGGGAAGGGCGCCGGGCCCCATCTTTTTCAGGGCCGCCTCGGCGTCGCGACGGACGTCAGGGTCGGAGTCAGCCAGGAGCCGGATGAGCTTCGCGACTTCGTCGCCGGGCCTTGCCTGGGCTTTCGTCATCCCCAGGTAGGTGCCTGTGCCGATCACGGAAAGGCTCAGGACCACCATCGCGACCGCATTGAGCTTGTACATGCCTGAATCTCTAGTCTACCCCAGCTTTTGCAACCCTGCGGATACCTTCGTTAGACGATTGCAATCCCAGAAAGTTCACCCTCGGCCCGAAAAAAGTCCACCCAGGATTAAGCAAACCTCCGGCCATATAGGAGGACGATCAACCATGCGGTTTTGCGTGAAAAAAGTGATACAGGGTGAAAGAAAAGTGACAGGGGTGGAACAAACGTAGACCGTAGACCGTAGACCGTGGACCGCAAGACCGCAAGACCGCAAGACCGCAAGACCGAGGGTCTTAGATCGCCAAGCGCTTGGTCCCGTCGCCGAAGGTATCGGCCTTCACCTTCATCCGGTCGAAGAGGCTCAGGAAGAGGTTGCA
>Ga0247727_10002038_pt1 | contig 46744 bp, 29 predicted proteins | sample WisWelCaveWW1625_FD_202498 | JGI IMG/M metagenome (GOLD analysis project Ga0247727, IMG submission 202498) | Biofilm microbial communities from Wishing Well Cave, Virginia, United States - WW16-25 | ecosystem: Environmental > Aquatic > Deep subsurface > Groundwater > Cave microbial mat | place...
ACCGAAACCAGAAACCAACGTCAGAAAATCAACAACGAAAGGCAAGACCATGACCGACAAAACACAAAAACACGTTCCGCAACCCCCAACAGGGTTCCGAAAAGCAGTTATCGGAGGTTCCCTATAACGAAACGTTCCCCGTCTATTACTCCCAGAACAGTCCGTACAAAGGCTACACCGTGCTCGGGCCGTATTTTGGCCGCAACAAGGGCGTTTTGCTGTGCGGGGCGGACCCGACGCCGGGCAAGCAAATCAGCTATTACATCAACGAGTGGCTTGCGAATATGCAACCTCCTCCGGACGATCCGCCCACGAAAATCGCCTGCAAACTGAGCATCATTCGCAGCCCGTCCAAGATCGTGGTCCTGCGCGAACTGCATACCGTGCCGTTCGACGTTTGGGCACCGTCTCCCGTCGTCGCCGATGTGCATCTACTCGATTCGTGGTACTACCAACGGGCTTGGAATTATTCCCCGGCCCCTGTCTCGGGCAAAGATTGGACCGCCGTGTGGAAGGCGCATCAGCTAGGTTCAAACATGTCGTTCGTTGACGGCAGCGTTCGTCATTACCTCGGTGGCCCCTATGTTGGCGTGACACCCCTCTTGAGGGGCGATCTCCCGCTCTACGACATCTCCTCGAATCCCACCTACAACTGAGTCGCCGACTCAGCGACCGCTGTAGCTCACGTCATCAATCAACGCCTCGACGGTCCGGTTCTCGGCCGGGTGCGTGTTCTGATTGCTCGTGTATCCCAGGCCAAACGCATCAAACCGCGCGCCCGCCTTGCGCTGCGCGCCGGACAGATTCACGACGATGGTTTTGTCGTCGAGCGTCAGGGTCAACCGCCCGTCGGGTGTGCGATCCCCTTCCTCACCCAGCGCGGGATCGTAGGTGTACTGGAAACGGTGCGAGCCGGTGGCCGGAACGATGGTCGCCGCGCTGTCCGCGCCGCCGTTGCCGCCCGGCACCTGGAATCGCGCGCGCACCAACACGCTGCCGCCATCGTGATTCTCGATTTCCAGCCCGATGAACTCGCGCCGGTTATCGGCGGCATCCGTCGAGAAGTGGCCGATGAAGAAGCGGCCAGCTCCTGATTCGGTCCAACCCTCGCTGATCTTCGCGATCGTGAATTGGCCCGAAGCCGTGATCTTCTCGCTGAGATCGAATGACTCGGACAGCTTGGTGTCGCCGTAACAACTGTCAATCGCCGCACGCGCCAGCGTGCCGCCCACCGCGCCACTTGCGCTGTCGTGACCATGCCGATTGCCGCTGGCACCGTTGTTCGAGCCGGTCCAGCCGGGGTCGGCGCTAAAATCCTGCTCGGCCGCCTGCGCGAGCGCCGTGCTCACCGCTGCTGCCACCACGATTCCGATTTTCATCAACCATTGTTTTTTCATAGACCGTCAGTCCTTTGCCGGCGGCGAACCCAGCCGCTGGCGAAACTTCGTCGGGCTGGCGCCCGCGTGTTTGCGGAAGAAATTACTGAAGTAGTATTCGCTGGAGAAATGCAGCCGGCGCGCGATCTCTTTGACGCGCAGTTCGGGGTCGCCCAACATCTCGCGCGCGAAGTCCAGGCGCATTCGTTGCAGGTAGGTGTGCGGCGGTTCGTGCATGGCCCGCGCGAACAGCTCGGCAAATGACGAGTAACTCATGCCGGCCAGCGCCGCCAGTTCGCGGACCTTCCAGTCCCGGGCGCGGTCGGCTTCGATCTTGTTGAGCACTTCGAGGATCACCGCCGGCGCGGTTTCGTCGATGTGAAACAGGTTTCGCGCGCGCAACAGTTCGCCCAGCACCAGACCCAGTTGGAGATGGACCTTCCATTGCCAGTCCGGCGGACGCTGCCGGACCAGTCGCCGCATCGTCTGATACGCCTGGCAAATGGTGCGGGGAAAGCGGACTTGAAACTGCGGATGCCGTTTGGCGTCGAGTTCTTCCAGCCACCCTTCCAGGCCGGGACCGCCGAACCAAAACGCTTGCACCACGATCGCCGTGCCAGGCACGGGGAGAAAGACTCGCCGCCGCTCCGTGCCATAAAACCAGAACTCCGGGCCGGCTTTCATCTCCCACTCGTCATCGTCGAATCGCATCCGGCCGTGACCGGCCACCACCCACAGGACCACCGCGCCCGGGACCTTGAACGGCGTCATCGGCGTCGGTTTATCGAACGCCGTGCGCCCGATCGAGAACAGATGCAGCAGGAGCCGCCGGGCCGTGCGCGACGGGCGCACCAAGGTGAATGGGGAACGCGGTCCGACAGCCATTCCCTTCATCTAGCCAAATTCCCCGCCAAACACAAGACTGCGCGCATCCGGGAATTTTTGTATCCACTCGCCGCCCAACGAGTGATACCCTGCCGCCCCGTGAAAATCACCAGCGTCAAGACGGTGCTGTTGACCGGCCCCTGCACCAACGATCCCTTCCTGCGCGAAGCCCGCCAGTTGCGCAGTGCCGCGTTCATCGAGATCGCCACCGACACGGAACTGGTCGGACTGGGAGAAACGTACGCGGGCTATTTTTGCCCGGAGACCGTGCCGGCCATTGTCGAGTTCTTCGAACCAATCCTCGTCGGCCAGAGCGTGGACGACATCCCGGAACTGTGGCGGCGGATGTATCGCTGCGGCAATTTCTGGTGCCGGGTGGGCCTGGGCGCGATTGTGCTGACCGGCATCGAAGCGGCGCTGTGGGACTTGAAAGGCAAACTGCTCCGTCAACCCGTGTACGAGTTGCTCGGCGGTCGCCGGCACGACCGGCTCCGCGCCTACGCTACCGGCGGGCCGAGCAATTATCCGAAATCCAAACTGGCCGCGAAAGCCGACCATTACCTCAAGCTCGGATTCAAAGGTTTCAAGGTCGGCGCGGGCTGCTTCCAAGACGGCGAGCGGGAAATGCTGGCCGGCGCCGCAGCCGCGGAATTCGAGGCCGACAAGCTCGCCTTCCTGCGCCAGCATTGCGGCGCGGACATCTGCATCTGCCTGGACGGTCACATGGGCAACCGACCCGCGGACGACGCCTGGAATCTCGACACCGCCAAGGTCGTCCTGAAAGCGGTCGAGCCGTACAACCTGTTTTTCTTCGAAGAACCGTTGCCGTACACCAATTACCGCGACTACGCGGAGTTGACCCGCAGCACTACGGTGCCGGTCGCCGGCGGCGAATGCCTGTCCACTATGAGCGAGTGGCAGGTCTATCTCGACCACGACAGTTTCGCCATCGCCCAGCCCGACGCCTCGTACAACGCCGGGCTGTTTCACTTCATGGAAATCGCGCGGGCGTGGGAACAGCGCGGCAAACGCATCGCCACGCACGCCTGGGGCGCGGGCGGCTCACTCATGCAGAACATCCATGGCGCGTTCGCGGCCGCCAACACCTGCATCGTCGAGGTCGCGCCCGATTTCGCCGGGCTGCATCGCGAAGTGATGGGCGACTCGTTCCAGATGAAGGATGGCGATGTGCTCCCGCCGCAGACGCCGGGCCTGGGCATTCAGCTCACCGACCAGATCAAACGTCGCTACCCGTTCGTGCCCGGCAGCGGCGAATTCAACTCCGTGCCCGGCAAGATTCTGACCACGTGAATACCCTGAGAATCCTGGTGGACGCCCCCGACTACGCACCGGGGTTGCAGGCGCTCCAGAACCTGCCCGGCGTCGAAGTGGACGTCGTCCCGGGCGCGGAGGAAACGCGCGAATTGCCTGCCCGGCAGTTGCGCGACCAAGCGGTTCTGTTCGGCACCTATCCGCCCCGTAACTTTCACGACCTGCAAGCGCTCCGCTGGATTCAGATCACCTCGGCCGGCTACACCCAACTGTTCGGACTGGACCTGCCCGCCAAGGGCATCCGCGCCACCAACGCGCTTGGCGTCTTCGACGTTCCCATCGCCGAATGGAACATCGCCATGCTGATCAACCTGCAGCGCGATCTGCGCGGCATGATCCGCAACCAGGACGCCGCCGTGTGGGACCGCGACAAACGATTTCAGGAAGAAATCCGCGGCCGGGTGATCGGTCTCTGGGGCTACGGCGGCATCGGTCGCGAGACCGCCCGACTCGCCAAAGCGCTCGGTCTGATCGTCCACGTTCTCGTCCGCAACGGCGTGTCGCCGCGCTCGAACGTCTATTGCGTGCCCGACACCGGCGATCCCGACGGCAACCTTCCCGACCGGGTGTTCACCATGTCCGAGAAAGAGGAGTTCTTGCGCGGATTGGATTTCCTGATTCTCGCCATGCCGCTGTCCAGCCAGACCGAGGGGATCGTCGGAGAGTCGGAGCTGCGCGCCCCGCCGCGGCAAGCGCACGTGCTGAACCCGGCGCGAGGGCCGTTGATTCAGGAGGCGGCGCTGCTGCGCGCGTTGCGGGAAGGTTGGCTTGCCGGCGCGGTGCTCGACACGCATTACCACTACCCGTTGCCGGCGGATCATCCGCTGTGGCGCATGCCGAACGTGATTCTCACCCCGCACATCTCCGGCTCATCGCTCAGCCCGCGTTACCCGGAGCGGATTTGGGACATCTTCCTGCAGAACGTCGAGCGGTTTCAGAATGGCCGCCCCCTGCTGAACGAGCTGACCGCCGACCAACTCCGCGGCTAGCAGGGTAGTGACACAGGTTGCGGTATGATGGGCAAGCGCTCCGGAGAACACGGCGAAGAGTAAAGATCGGCCAACTTCTTCTTTTTGTTTTCAACTTCCCGGCTGGCACTATAGTATCGCGCAGGAATGAATCCTATCTGGGCAACAGCATGCGAAAGAAATCCGTAAAATATCGCAGCCGTCCGCGGAAAGCCTCGCGGGTGCGCGAGGATACGCTCCCCGGCCTTGAAATCTCGCCTCGAAACGATGCGCGCAGCAGGGCTGTCGCGAGGATCGATAGTGCAGTTGCGATTACATCGCATCCGGTTTCAATGTCTGCCCTCGACAACGCCTTTCGCCGTTACGGTGTGGAGGCAGAGGATGCCTTCTTGACTCTCGCCGCTCGGTATCTGCAAGTGCGCGCAGCCGAACTTCCGAAGAAGCCATTCTTTCCCAGGGAGCGAGGTCTGGCCACCCTGGACTCGGTTGGTCACGACAGACAACTATTGTCGCTGCTCGATCGGATCGTTGCGAGCGATCCTGCCGGCATGGAACTACCGGTTTGGTATCAGTATTTTTTGGGACGCAGGTTTCGTGAGGGGTCGGGGAAATTCTTCACACCCAGAACCGTTGCCGCAGGAATGGCTCACCTGCTCCCGGTTACGCCAAATGCCGTCATTATGGATCCCACCTGCGGAGGCGGGACTTTCCTATCGGAAGCGTCGAAAGCCTGGGGTGACACACCATGCACACTGGTCGGTAATGATGTTGATCGGATGGTGGTCGGGCTGACGGAAATCATCTTGGCGATCTCGGCGCGCCCGCAGCACCTCTTTGACCTCAAGTGCGCAAACCTTTTCGATTGTGGAAGTGAGTTTCAAGACTACTGGAGTGGAGTTGATTGCATACTGGCGAATCCACCATTCTCACTGGCCTTGGAGAAAGTGGGTATCAGAAGCAAGCTGTTTGATTTGGGATACCGGAACAGCGACGCGATTTTCTTAGATGTGTGCCAGCAATTATTGGCGCCGGGAGGTTCTCTCGTTTGCCTGTTGCCGCATTCGATCATCGTCAACGCGGAGTATGCGGAGCTTCGTTCCGCCGTTGAGAGACACTGGGACCTTTGTGGGGTCATTACGCTCCCCGAAGGCGTGTTTTACCTCACCGCGAACACGTCGACGCGAGCCGACATCGTTCACCTGCGGAAAAAGGGCGACGACGGAAAGCGGCCGGACCAATCGTATTTTGCGAACGCGCCGTCGGTGGGAGTACCACTCAATTCGCGAACCAACGACTTTGGGGAGAACGCACTGGACCGGATCGTCTTCGATGCCCGGGTTAGAGGTTGCGCGGCCTCCTTCGAGTAGGAGCAGATGAAGAAGAACGGCTCATACTTCCTGTCAGCCGTTTGCCGGAACGGGCTTCAGCCCGGCGTCTGGGATCCATATGCGTACCGAGAAAAGCGACAAGCTGAGATGTTCGACCACTTTGCCACGGTTCAGAAAGTTCGAGGGAAGGGATTCTCCTCGACGGCATTCAAGTATGCTCCCATCGAGTATCGGCACATCTCACGGGGAACGATTCCGATCTTTATCCTCGAACCTTCGGGTTCAACCTCCGCATGGAAAGCCGACGCAGTTGGAGAAAGTTGTTTGCTGTTCGGCACGATGCGGGCCTACCTAGGCAACGTGCTGGTCACACCAAAAGCTGCTTGGATAGCTGAAAGAAGCCCCGTTTGTTTCGCTGTCAAATCGGAGTTTGTGCAGGTGATTCCCAAGGACGGGTTGGTTTATTTTTGGTGGGCCCTCTTGCAGACGTCGGCCTTCTTGCAAGGACTGCCAATTGGGACAGGAGGAACGCGACCGCGACTTGATCCGTCGTCACTGCTCCAAACGCCCGTGGAAGTGCCGGTGCGATCGGTTAGAGAGAAGATCCACCACCAGATTCTTAGATACGCCGAGACGGCTTGGCGTGAGTACGTGAGCGCAGAGCAACTACTGACATCAACGTTGAGATAAGCGATGGCAAACATCACCCCCGATGAACTCAAGGATCTTGAACGCGCATTTCGCCCACTGATCGGCTTGAAGGTCAGTTGGCTTTCCATTCCCGGCGTCGCGCTCGTTGGATTTGAACCCAGCCAGATTGCCGTCATCGTGAACACACTATTGGACGCCATCCTGCCACAGATCGAGCATCTCGCAACCGATCCAACAAACGCAGTGAAGCTCAGAGCAGTCGGGCTGTCCAAAGCTCCCGGTGTGATTGGGCAGCGAGAAACGTATCCGGATTACATCCATGTTTCTGGGAAACGGGTGGAGCTCAAGGGTCTCTTTGTGGATAACTCCAAGCTCAAGTTGAAGCGGCCTCCGACACGGCGCGAGCCAAGTGCTCGCCTCAAGGAGAATGTGACCATGGAGGATATTGACCCGCGACTTGACGCATTATTGGTTGCGGCCGCCCAGTTGCAGCAGGACGATCAAAGCCAATGTTCGCCCTACATCATTGACATCGGCGTTTTCTCAATGGTCGAGTGCGTTCGCGCCCGCGACGGCCGACTTGCGCAGGCCGGAGGTCGATGGATCGGCGGGGTGCCCAAGGTCGTCAAGAAGGGAAGTATGCGGAAGTTTGCCGCCGGGCGGCGGCTCACTCACCAAGACTTCGAGAAGGACACAAACTTCGGGAAACTGAAAAGAATTCCCTATTCCCCGTTGCAGGAATTCATGCGAAAGCACGGGGCGATTTAGACCGTCACCAGCACCCGGCCCGCCTCGACCTGCGCGCCGTAGGTGGCCACGCGAACCTGCGGGTCGTGCAAACACCGGCCGTCCTCGGCGTTGAACTCCCAGTTGTGCCACGGGCAACGGACGATCTGGCCGACGTGCTCCAACCGGTAGTCGCCAACGCCGGTCGCGCACGGCGCGCTGCTCAACGTGCCGGTCGACAACCGGGTGCCCTGATGCGGACAAATATCGCGCATCGCAAAGACCCGCTCGCCTTTGCGGACGAGCACCAGCGGGCGGCCATCCACCTCCACCCCCTTCATCGTGCCGTCGGGGATTTCGTCCAGTCGGCAGACCGGCAACGCCCTACGCGAGTCCATAAAGGTCCACGGCGTTCTGCGAGAAGATCCGTTTGCGCAACGGCTCGGGAATCTGCCGGGGCAACGCCCGCGCGGGCGAATCGAAATCCCAATGCGGATAGTCGGTCGCGAACATCAGCATGTGATCCGCGCCAATGTGTTCAATGACCTGGGCCAGATGCTGCGGGTTGTCCGGTTCTTCGATCGGCTGGGTGGTCAGCCGGAAATGCTCGCGGATGTATTCGCTCGGCGGACGTTTCACCCACGGCACCTCCATCCGGCAACCGCGCCAGTTCTTGTCCAACCGCCACATCAACGACGGCACCCACGCGACGCCGCCTTCGATGAAGACCACGCGCAAATCGGGACAGCGTTCAAACACGCCCTCGCACACGAAGCTCACCATGTGCGCCATGAACGCCTGTGACATGTTGGTGTGATGCTCGATGTAGTACGACGGCGCACCGGTCGCGACCGCCGGCCCGAGTCCGCCAAAATGGATCGCGACGGCCAAATCGTGTTTCGCCGCGGCTTCCCAAACCGGAGGGAACTGGCGTTTGCCATACAGCACGCCGCTGGAAGCCGACAGGATGATCTGAACGACCTTGGGATGATCGCCCACGCGTTCGATCTCGCGGATGGCCAACGCAGGATCGCGAAACGGCACCATGATCGACCCATACATGCGGGGATCCTTCTCGTACCAGTTCTCGATCATGTAATCATTGTACGCGCCACACAGCGCCGCGCCCAAATCCAGGTTGGGAAGATGATCGGCCCAGCACAACGGCGTCGCAATCGCGCGCTGAATCTGCCAGTAGTCCAGGTGTTGACGCTGGAGGAAAGGCAGGTCCGACCCCGGCGCCCGGCCGCCGGGCGGATGCGCGTCGTCGCGCGCCGCGGCCGGTTTGACCGTCGGGTAATTGCTGCCGGCCGGGCCTTTGAATCCCGACTCCCGCACATAGCGCTGCCACGCCTCGGGAAGATGCGGGATCAAATCCTGGAGGTTATTGATGCCGGCATGGACGTCGCAGTCCACCAACTCGATGGCGGCAGTCGCTGGTCGAGATGCGGCCGGGGCAGTGGAAAGTTCAGTCTGCATGCTTCGACCAAACTTAGCACTCCGCCGAGGCTGACTGCGAGGCCGGAGGGATACAAGAATTCCCGAATCCCTGGCGACAATGACCGCGATGTCTAGTCTGGCGCGGGCAGAGGCGTGAGATCGGCTTCGGTGCGGCCGAGCACGATCTGGTCAAACGCCGCGCCGCCGCCGGTGGCGACGAAGCCGAGGCAGTTGATGCGGAACGGTTCTTGACGCAGCTTCCACAAATCCACGCGCACGACCTGCCAGTTTTCGGTCGGCGGCTCGACCACGTGCGGCGGCGGGAGCGGGCCGCCGGGTGAGCGGCCATCGGGCAAGCCGCTGTAATCTGGATCACCGCCCACGACGCCGTACACGCTCTTCGCCCATTCCCAACCGAACAACACCGCCACGCCGCGCGTGTCTTTCGACTGCGCTTTCCACGCGAATTGCAGCCAGCGGTACTGGCCGTGTTTGGTCGGGTTCTCGACGATCTCGAAATCCCACGTGGGAATCGTCGCGCCGATCTCGGGTTGCTCGGTCGGGCTGGCAATGCCGGGATTCACGCTCACGCATTTGCTGCCGGAGAATCCGCCGTCGCTGGAAATGCTGATGCCGCTGAACGTCCGCAGCGCACCTTCATCCTCGTCGAACAACGTCGCCACGGCTCGGTTGGCCACGATGTCGGGATGCGCCGAGCCGAGTACCTCGCCGTGGAACACGACTTCGCCCAGCCGAATGTTGTGGTACAGCCACGCCTTGCCGCCGAGCAGGCGGAAGCGGGTGGATTCGAGCGGCGTCTCGAACGTGTGCGTGTGCCACGCCGAATCGGCCAGCAGGTACGGGCCGTCCATCCACGCGCCTTTGACCGGATCCCAGTATTGCAGCAGCATGTCGCGCAACCATGACTCGGGATGCGCGGGGTCTTCCACGAACGTGATGCTGGTCACGCGTAGTTGTTTCTGGCCGGCGTCGAAGAGAATCCCCATCTTCCCGGTCCAGGCCGAGCCGGCCATGTTGGCCGCATGCCAGTCCAACCACGGTTGCGCCGGCGGCTCGACGTTGCAGTCGGTGAACAGTTCGGCGGGAATCTGCATCCCGACCAGGCCGCCGCTTTCCCACGCCGTGCTGACCTTGGCTTTCGCCTCGGTCCACAGGTTCGGCGTCAACGGGACGGGCGTTTCGGTGGCGTTCTTCAAAACCGCGCGCACCGTTGGGGTCGAATCGACAGCGGCAGCCACGCCCAGGCGCGACGGGCCTTTGGGCTGCACTTTGACGCGCCATTTTTCTTTGCCGGTCGCATCGAGTCGCAGCACGTCGCCCATCCACGTCACCGCGAGCAGTTCGTCATTCGACAACCATCGCGCGGTCGGAATCGCGCCGAGATCGCGTTCGACCAGCGTCCGCCCCTGATCGTCCAGAATCCAGAGCGTGCCCATCGAACTACCGAGCGCGATCTTCTTGCCGTCGGGCGAGAGCCGCGGTTCGTGGAGCGGGATCGGCCCCGGCTCCATCGAATCGTCGCCCCGGAACATCCACACCAACCCGCCGTCGGTCGCATACCAGCGGAGTTCGTTGTTGGTCACGATCGCCAGAAACCGGCCATCAGGCGTCAGGCAATGATCATCGGCCCAAACGCAGAGCGTGTTGATGAGTTTGCCGTCGCGAATGATGTACACGCGGCCGTTGAGTGTGTCGGTAAACAGCGCCACGGTCTTGCCATCGGCACTGACGGAACAGCCATCAATGAAATCCTTGGCGTCGGAAAATTTGATCTGCCAAAGCTGCTCGCCGGTCGTGGCCCGGTAAGCCGTCGCGGTCATGCCGACCGCCGCGATCAGGATGTCGTTGCCCTGCGCGAAAATCTGGCGTGTCGCGCGCGATTCCTTGTACCAGTCGAGCGACCACAATTTCTTCCCGTCGCGCGACCAGACAATCAGACCGAGGTTGCCGGCCGACGCGACCCACGAACCGTTCGGTGCGACGGCGTAATGATTCACGCGCTCGTCAAAACGCGACCCCGTCCACGTTTTCGTGCCGCGACTGGGCACGCCGTACAACGCAAAGCGGCGCTCGGGTTTGGCGTCGGTGTTGAGTTGATAGAGTTGAAAACCTTCAGCGGTGTTGAGGTCGAACCCCAGGACGAAGAAGTCTTTACCGGCGGTCGTCGGCCCGAAGGTGAAATGATGGCCGAGCGCGCTTTGGGAACGGACATTCCCGGTGCGCGCGTCGAGCAGGTAGAGGTTGTCGTCCCAGTTGATCGCGTTGATGAGGGCCGTCGAGCCGTCGGCGCTGATGGCGACGTCCCAGAGATGCGGGCCGAAGCGGGATTCCATGGTCGTAGCCGCGCCCGGACTCGCGGCGGTCTTGGCGTTGATTGCCACCTGCGCGCTCTTTCCGCTGATCAACTCCGTCGCTTCCAACGTCGCGCTGTTCCCAGCATTCATCGGCAACGTGAGCGAACCGGTGGGCTTGCTGGGATAGAACTCTTCGATCACTGCACCGGCTTCATCCAACAGGCGGACGTGCAGCGGATACGTCATCTTCGGGCCGTTCACGGAAACCTTCCACTGGATCGTCTCACCGGGTTTCACTTTTTCCGGTGCACTGAGTTTGAGCGACTCGATTGGCTTGGGCACGATCGCAAACAACCGGGCTGGCATCGTCCGTAAATCGGCGACCGGCTCGGTCATTTGTTTCATCGAGAACACTTCATACACCGTCTGCCCCTTGGCGTTCAGGCCGATGGGCACGACCTGCGGGCTGCGGTGGCCAATGAACATTGCGATACGCCACATCAGGCCCGGCTCCCAATCCGACGTGTCGTTGTTGACCGCCCACACGAACCGGCCTTCACCGTTGCGGCGTTCGCTCAGCATGATTTCCGGGTTGGCGACCTCGGCGACCGGAGTAACGGACGGACCAAACACTTCGATCAGCCGCGCTGCGTTCCTCTTGAACCGGATCGGCCAGCGGTAATACATGCTGTCGTCGTTCCATGCGGCTTCCTTCATGAGTCCGTCGAACGAAACGCCCAACGGCTTGGCTGACTGCACCCATTCGGCGCGACAGGAGTCGTCGTGGAACACCCGGCCCCTCACCCCCTTCACGGCGGCGGCGAGCGGCGGATCGAGTTCAACGAGCTGATTGACGAGCAGGATCGCTCTGTACTTCTTCAACGTGTCCGGCTTTACGTCTTCGGTAAAAACAAACGATGCCGGGCGGTGCGCGTACAGGCAGGACTGGTATGTTTCGAAGAGTCGCGTGAAATACTGCCCGCCGCCGCCGATGCCGCCGTCCCAATCGTCGAGTCGCAGCATGCGCGTGGACACAAGAATCGCCACGTTGTCGTTCCCTTCGAGCGTCGTGAGCCACGGGCCGTACTGGTTGAAAATCACCCCCGCTGCGCGCGCGACGGACGCGCCGCCAAGCACGACGAGCCGCGGGTCGTTGTCGAACCGACCCGCCATGTACGGGCCGGGTTCTTTGAGCCGCCGCCAGCCCGGCACTTTGCCCACCCAACCGCTGGCGTCCACGCCGCGCATGACGCCCTGCAAGACGTTCGCAAACAATTGCCCGCCCGTGCCGTCGTCGTTGTGCCATTCGGGGTGCGCCAGCGCGCGTTTACCGGGACGCTTGTAGTAGTCCACCTCGTGCGGCGTGATTTGCGGCGGCTGGACCTGTTCGGCCTGAAGCATCAGGTCCACTTCGTCCACGTCGTGGAAGGTGATCGGGGGGATGACCTGCGGCTGGCGGTTGGGGCCGGGCGCGCTGTGCAACTTGCCGGGCGCGACCTGTTGCAGCGCCGCGTTGAGCGTCTTGGACGCGTCGGTGTGCTGTGCGATGAGCCGGTCGGTGACGCGCTCGACCTCGGCGTCCCACACGCCCGTCGTCCGCACCTTTTCGCGAGTCGCTTTCCACGCCTCCATGTCGGCTCGGTTGGTCAGGGTGCGATCGGGTTGAATCCACCACATCATCGCCCAGTGCCAGCCGGTAAAGGCCGGGTACGGCAGCAGTTGCTGGCTGAGGGTCTTGACGAACGCCTGCAAGTGTTCGGGCGGCGGCGTGGTGTACGAGCCGGGGTTGTGGCCCGGTCCGAGCGGCAGCAAACTGTCCTGACCGATCAGCGTCGGGCGCGCCTCGATTCCATAAGCGCTGTACGCGGCGTACGCCTGAAAGAAACCGTTCTCGATGTCGGCTTTCTCGGGCGCGACGCCGAGCGGGTCGCGTTGCAGGCGCTCCACAATCGGTCCGACCTCGGTCTTGGACGAATACCAAGAGCCGCCCGGCGGATCGTACCATTCCATGAACAGGTTGTGCCCGAGCCGGAGCGTGCGGGCGATGTGGAATTCGACGCTCTCCGGCAGGTCGCGGTACGTGCCGCGAATGTACAACCCGCCGCCGTTGCCGTGGTAGATGAAGCTGAACGGCGGTCGTTCGCGGAGGCCCGGCCCGATGACGAGGTTCTGCGGCACGACGGTGTAGCCGGGCACGTCGGCGGTGAGCCAGTATGTGCCGGGGAGGAGCGAAGCGACGAAGGAGGCGGGAAGTGTGAAACTGGTCGCGTTGGTGGAGAACAGCGACGGTAGGGCGCGACCGCCGGGCGCGCCGTCCGTGTCGGGAGGCTCTCGGCGCGCCCGGCGGTCGCGCCCTACCAACGACACCGAGATCGGAACGCCCGTCGCCGGTCCGCGCACGATGACCTTTACCGGTATCTGCTCGCCGTGTCCGTAGTACACGCGGTTTTTCGGCGTGAGGATGTTGACCGTTCCTTTGCTGTTCGGCACACGAATTTCGACCACGCCGTCGAGCTTGTATTCGCCGCATTCGACGCGCACCCGGTACAGCCCGGCGGCGTCGGCGGGCGGGGTGATTTTGCCGTCCATCAATGACAACGTCGTCCACTCCGGGTCGGTAAACCGCGCGATCCGGATCGGCCATTGCGGCTGCGTCGTCTGCTCACCGGCGTGCAGCGACACCTTGAACTCCACCGGCTGCCCGGCCGTCCACACCATGCCGGGGCACTCGATCTTGAACCGCTCGATCTGCGCGTCCACCACGCGCCGCAACGCGCCGGTCCTGCGGTCGTACACCTGGAACAACTCCGTACCCGACAGGCGCTTCAGGTAAATCTCGTCGCCACCAAGGCGCAGCGATTGCCAAACGCCCTTCTTGTCGCCGCACGCAAGATGGAGCGGCTCTTTCGCTTTGCCGTCCGGTCCGAAGACGGCCACGGTGTCTTCCATGCGACGAATGGCGTACAGGTTGCCCTCGTCGTCAGAATCGAACTCGCCTTCGTACCCGCCCGACTCCCCGCCGCCGATTCCCAATGGCGGCGTCGCCCAGACTTTCTTGCCGTCGAATCCAAACGCCGTGATGTGGCCGGGTTCGGTGATGATGTAAAACCGCTGCAACGCTTCGTTGACCCGGAAGCGCACCGCGTGGCTCACGAAACTCTCACCCGTGCCTTCGAGCGAGTGAATCTTCACCAGCTTGCCCCACTGATTCATCTGCAGGATGCGGTTGCGGTTCTGGTCGATCCCGTAGAACTCGCCGCTCGCGCCGACCTGCACGTCCGCCGGGCCGTTCCAGCCGAGTTCGTCGCTGCTGAGAAAATCGCTGATCCGCCCCAGCTGTTGAAATGTGTTGTCCCACAAATACACGCTGTGCGTGCCATGCGCGTGCGCGGTCGCGATGAAGCCATCGGCGTTGACCGCGATGCCCTGGAGCGCGCCGGGCGTCTTGCTGCCGAGACTGCGCCGGCCATCGCGTTCGAGGCGCATCACGTACCCCTGTCCGACGAGATACACGCGACCGTCGCGCCCCACGCTCAACAACCGCCCCATCGCGCCGTGACTTTCCAGCCCGGTATCCTCGCGCGAGATCACCTGCTCCGACACCACCTTCCCCGTCCCCTTCCACGCGCGAATCTTGTCCACAGTCGTCTCGCCGCGACTGAGCTGCCCGGCCAACTCCTCGTCCTGCGCGCTGTGAAGGAACGCGCTGGCGGGGATAAGTTCGCGTTCGTGGCCCGGCCAACTCCAGTACAGCCGGCAGAACGCCGCGCCGCCGTTCTGGAAGAATTCGACCTGCAATGGCAGCACGTCGCCTTCCTTGGCGGCAATCGCGCCTTTCGGCGAACTGCCCTCCATCCACGCATCGACCACGAGCAATCCGTCCAGCGTCACCCGCACGCCGTTGTCGGCCTCCGCGCTGATCTCGATCTCGCCCGTGGCCGGCATTTTCAGCGCGCCGCACCAGAACCGGGCATAATCGGTGTAGCTGGCGCCAGTGTCGTGATTGACCTGCGCCTCAACGCCCGTGCCTTCAGGCCGGGTGAAATCCGTGCCGTTGAAGAACACCCAGACCAGGCCACTGAGAAGCGCAACGATGGATGGGTTCATGATTCAGTTTTCCTTTCCCAAGAAGCGTTTCACCTGAGCGGCGCCGCCTGGTGCCGGCGCGTCGGCGGTGTGATCATAAACCAGCCGGCCGGCCTTCACGAACGGAACTGCCAGGTCACGGATCTTTCCCCCCGGGCCGTAGATGGGTTCACTGCTGTAGTGCGCCACATAGACGCGGCGCAGGCGCGGTGTCGTGTTGGCGCCGCTGCGGTGGAGTGTGTAGCTGCTGAACGCCACGATGCTGCCGGCAGGCACAATGACCGGGATGCCGGGATCATCGCCCGTGTACCCGACCAGATCATTTGCGCCCGGCTCCCGGACATGTTCGAAGATGGTGTGGCGTGTGCCGGCGCGTGAATGCGGAAGGATATAGACGGTGCCGTTTTCTTCGGTCACATCGTCAACCGGACACCAACAGGTCAGGTACGGTTTCTCGTAGGGCCGGTAGCCGGGCGCGCTCGCGCCGCCGAATTTCAGATAACCCGAATCCTGGTGCCAGGCGAATTTCAGCCCGCGGTCGGCGCCCTTCACGACCCATTGTTCGAAGGTCAGAAAGGTGTTCGGCCCCAGCGCCGCTTGCGTCACCGCCGCCATCAAGGGGCTGAACGTAAACTGCCACATCCGGGCACTGGCCCGGTACTGGTTGCAGATGAAATATCGTTTGCCGCGGTGCGTGCCAAAGGAGACCGATTGGTCGGCCGCGTCCATGGCCGCATCCATGTAACCGAGGAAGTACGAACATTCCTCGCGCAGCATCGCCAACAGGTCCGGTGGGATCACCCCTTCGAGGATCATGTAGCCTTCCTCGTGGTATTGTTCCTTCTGCTGTTTGGAGATGGTGAGGGCAAGCAGTGTCGTCATGAGTTGAACGTTCCTTTCTGCGTCTGCGCGGCGAAGGTGAACAGCCGGGCGTGCTTGATGAAGAACCGCAGCCGGATGGTCTGGGCGCGCAAGCCGTCGAGTTTGCGGTCGCGCGGCCAGGTCACGATGGCCTCGTGATTCGCGAGCATCCGGCCATGCGTGTTCCCGCGCCAGATCGCGCGGTTGTCGCCACTCCAATCCGGCAACGGTTTACCTTCCGCATCCAGCACCTCGATTTCAATCTGGCCGCTGTATTGATGTGGCATGGGGAGCCGGTCGTAATTGCCCCGCGAGTCGGCGTTGAGCAGGAGTTCGCCGCCCGGCCACGCGAGCGGAACGGTTTCGAGCACGCCGCCGCTCGTGCCTTCAAGGGCGCAAAACCGGTCGAGTTCCAGCGAGGCGAACCCGATCACGCCATCTTGCTGCGCGGTATTCCACCGATGGCCGTTTGACCGGCCGGTAAAGTAGAAGACCATCTGCTCTTCGTGGATGATCGGACCGGTATTGGCGCAGATGCTCCAACGGCGATTCCACGGGTAAGTGCCCGCGATGAACGGCCGGGGCGGCGTGCGCAACCAGTGTTTCGTGTCGCGGCTGACGACCAAATGCGTTTCGACGGCGTCATCGAGGCTGTTCCAGTATTCCAGCGTGCCGATGTACCAGCCGTGCCGCTCGAAAGCGCTGAGACCGTAGAATTCCACGTCCGGTTCGTCCGTCAGATCTGGCGCAAGCACCAGTTCCTGCTCGGACCAGTTGATGAAATCCTCGCTCTCGCTGCGGTGGATCACGCGTCGTCCCGGAAACTGCTCCGGCGGGGGGCGCGTGAAGTTGACCCACTTGCCGTTGACGCGCTGCGGCATGACGTTGTTGCGATCGAAAGCCCGCTGCCGCACGCCGGGATACTGCTTCCAACGCAAGCCATCCACGCTGGTGTAGCTGTAGATGCCGAGGCTCGCGTCCCGGTCTTTCAGATCGATGTGAAACAGCAACATCTTGTACGGCTCGACCGACCCGGGATCGTACACCGCAATCGGACCGTCCATGTGCCAGTCGCTGGCGATGACGATGTTGTTGTCGCGGCTGCCTTCCCATTCAACGATGCCGAGGTTGGGTTTGACCCAGTGGAATCCGTCGCGACTGGTCGCCAGCGAGATCGTGGAACGGCTCGGCCGCCGCGGCGCGGGCGGATCGAATTTCCAATAGTACATGCGATACCCGCCCTCGGGATCGGGCAACACGGACAGGTAACAAAGGCAGCGTTCGTGCGGCGGGGTCGGTTCGAGAATCGGTTTCGGATAGATGGTGGCCGGCAACCAGCGGCGCGTCAGCCGTCGATGATCGGCGATCAAGGCGTCATCGAACAGAAACTGCGGGACGTTGGGTGGCAGTTGATGAGTCATCGTCCGTCACTCCAGCACGGCGATCGCACTGTCTTCCATCGGGCTGAACGTGCCGTAGGTAACCGGCCAGTTGTAGAAGGATTGGTAATCGGTGCCGGGCTGGTCGTTGTCGTCAATCAGGAAACCGAGCCAGAACTTCGTGCCCGGCTTCATCTCGGGTGGCGGAGTCTTGCGACCCTTGAACGTCGTCGCGTCCATCGGAATCCTGGTCTCATAGACCTGCACCCGGCAATCGCGCAGGCTGACGCCGTAGATGTTCTCGATCAACTGCCGCTCGGTGACCGACTCGGCGTTGTCGAGCAGCTTGACCACGAGCGGCGCATGTTTGAGGTCGATGAGGAAATGTGGCGGATTCCACGAGTCCACCTTGTTGACCGGGCCGAGGTCGGAGGTCATGGCCATGTTGAACTTGATGCCTTCCATGAAACCGTTCAGACACATCTCAATGGCGTCGCCGAGATACGCGCGGCCATGCGGTTGATGGAGCGTGACGAGGTCGTCGAATCGCAGCAATTGCAGGTAGAGGTCCTGGCCGTGATACGCCAGCCGCGCAATGGCGCTGCAATCGCGCGGGCCGCCTTCGATGCCAAAGGCGTTGTCGGGCGTCAGGATGATCTGCGGTTCGATACCGGCCGCGCGCCATTTTTGCAGGTCGCCGTCAATCGGCAGCGGCGATTTCAATTGCGGGATGCGCACCACGGGCGTGGGTGGTTTGCCGGCCGGTGCGGTCAGTTTCACCACGGGCAACGCAGCGAGGCGGGCGGCGGCATCGGCATTGACCGTCACTTTGGCTTTGGCTTCGCGAACGTCTTTCTTCGCGAGGATGAACCAGTGGTTGCGATTCCACATGTAATCCATCGCGATCAGATTGAGCCGACCCTGCTTGTCCAACCACGACGACACCGCCGCGGGATGATCCACCCAGTGCCCGATGAAGTTCGCCGGCGATGGCATGCTGAAACCTTCCAGCAGCAGGCCGTCCGGGTTCAAGGCGAAGCAATCGTACGAGGCCGTCAACGACGCGACATAGACGCCGTCGCCGCCTTCGACGCTGCCGACGCGCGGCGCGTCGGGGTACAACGCGAACGGATGCACCCAGTCCACCACGCCGTCCTTGTCCACGCCGATCATGTCACCGGCGCCGGGCAACAGCACGTTGTGTTTGACCGGGTACGCGTAAAACATGTAGCCGCCCAACCACCCCCCGCCGGGCCGCTGCCACGGTTCGATCCAGAAACCGGGCTGACCGACCGCGCCGAAATCGTACGGCGACACCAGATCGCTCGCGTCGGAGCGGATCGACACGCCGTCGCCAAACCGGTAAATCGGAGTTCCGTTCTTGTCCAAGCCCGCGCACGGCCATTGCGTGACCCACTTATCGAACATGGTCAGCTTGCCGTCCGGCATGACGAAACCCAGCGGACAACCCTTCACCACCGGCTGCCCTTTGTCATCGGTGACGGTGGCGACGACGACGTCGTTCGTGTTGATGCGCCCGTCGCCGTTGCTGTCCACGCGCCACGTCCACGGGTCTTTCGAACCATGCCGGCTGATGAGTCCGATGGCCGGCGTTAACTTGTCGGGAGTGAACTTCGTGAAAATCGTGCCGTTCTGCCGGTCGATGAACGCCATGAACGTTTGGCCCTGCACTTGAAACTCGCCGGCGAACTCGCCGGGGAAGTGATGAAACGTCTCGGGCTGCCAGGTTTTCGTTTCACTGTCGGCCAACAACGTGAACGCGCCCGCAAAAATCCGCCCCGGCGTCAGGCGTGACGCATGCGCCGCCCAGCCGCCGCTGGAAAACGACAACCATTTCACTTTGCCGTCGCCGCCGAACACCTGGAGCCGGCAATGTTCCTCACCGACGACCAGGTCACCGTTCGGCGCGAACGCCAGCCGCACGCCCATCGCGCCGTTCTGGAACATGAACCGATCCGGCAACATCCGCCCAAACGGCCCGTCGCCCCGGCCGATTTCGCCGAGCGGTTTGAGCTGGGCGGGATTGGCGGCGTCGAATAAATGCACCTTGCCGGTCTGTTTTGACGCGACCGCCAGCCGCCCGCCCCGCGCCGCCACCGCGATGGGCTGCGCGACCGGCTGCGTCTCCGCGACCACCTTCCCGTCCGGCGACAACGCGATCACTTTCTCCTCGCCGCTGATCACCCACAGCAATTTCGCCTTCACATCGGCGGCGGGACTCGACGGCTTGTTGACCGGGATCGTCTTCGTCGGCGCGGGCGCTTCCAGCGTGCCGACGTGCAAGACGTTGTTGGTCGGGTCGGCGTAAAACAGTTGGTCGCCCAATGCCGTCATGTCGCGCCAGTGCGCGCCGTCCGCGAGCGCGAACTGTCCGTAATCCGTCTTGCTCCACGGCGCGATGGCGCGCGTCGCCGCTTCGAGTCGCGTCAACCGCGCGGCGTTGCCATCGGCGCGCAACAGATACACCCGGCCGTCGCCGCCGACCGCCAGGCCCTTCATCGGCGCGTTGCCGCGCAACACCCACAACCATTTCCCCGTCGCGGCGTCGAACGCCAGCACGTTGTCCTGCGCCTCGCTCAACCCGCGTCCCACGAACAACCGGCCGGCCTCATCCACCGCCAGCGCGTCCGACTCCACCGGGCAACTGCTGCCGCGCACCGGCTCGGTGCCCGTGTTGGCGACCCAGCCGGCATATTCCCAGTCCAATTTGCTCTCGACCAACCGCACCTCGTATTCGCCCGCCGCGATGGCGCGCCCCTTCCACGAGCGCGACGGCAACCAGAACGAGTGTTTGCCTTTCGACAACGGCAGCGTGTGAAACAAATACGACAAGAGCTTGCCGTTGGGATCGAACACACCCGCGCTCGCCAAGCCGCCGCCCCATGCGACTGAAAATGCTCCGTCCGCCGGCCGCGGCGCGGCGACCGTCGTTTCCACCGCGCCCAGGCCGGGCGTGCCGGGTCGTTTCATGCCGGCAATGTCGTCGGTGGGCGCGACCGCGCCACCGAGTTTCGCCGCGCCCCAACCTGCCGTCACCGTTCGATCCAACGCCCAATCGAGCACGTTCGTCACGGCGAAGTTGCCGTCGTAGCTGACCGGGATGCTGATCGACCGCGCGTCGTGGCTGCTCAAGTATCGCCAATCGTTCATCGTGCGGCGCACGATCTGGTTCTTGAACTTGCCGATGTAGATGCCGGTGTAGAGATTGTGGTCGAGTGTCAGGTCCTTCGCGCCTTCGCCGACCACGACGGCGGTCGCGCTCTCGGTGACGCAATTGTTAAAGGCCGCCGCGCGTTCGCCCGACAGGCTCAACCCCACGCTGGCGTTGCCGGCGGCAGTGCAATTCACCACCACGTTGCCCGCGCCGCCCGCCGCGATAATGCCGTAGCGGTTGCCGTCGCTGACGACGTTCTCGACGCGGCCATCGCGCACGTCGTTGAGGCTGACACCGATCAACCCGCCCGTCGCTCGCACGCGCCGGATGACGACTTTCTCCGCGCCGCGCACCAACACGTTCGCACCCGCCGCACCGCGCACGGTGAGATCGCTGATGACCGCGCCGCCGCCGTTGGTGATGGCGAGGCCGTGTTCCGCGCCCGCGGCGTCGATGATCGTCTTGCCGTAGCCGGCACCCTTGAGGCTCACGCCGGCCGGCAACGTGACGCCACCGCGAAACTCACCAGCCGGCAGGGTGATGGTCTGGCCGGGTTTGGCGGAGGCCAGCCGGTTTTGCAGATTGAGTTCCGCAGCCGTTGCCAGACTTGGCACGGCCAGCAGGATCGCGATGATGAGTATTTTCATTTCCTATTCTTCCAGGGTGGCGAGCGCGCCGCTTTCTTTGGGGGCGGTTGTGCCGTAGGTGTTCGGCCAAAGCAGGAAATTCTGAAGATCGGTGCCGGGTTGATCGTTGTCGTCGATCAGGAAACCCAGCCAGAACTGCGCGCCGGGTTTCAACTCGAACAGCGCCTGCTCCTTGCCGGCGTAGGTGTTTTTGTTCATCGGGATGCGCGTTTCGTAGAGATGCACTTTGCAGTCGCGCAGGCTGACGCCGTAGATGTTTTCGATCAATTGCCGTTCGGCCACGGCTTCGGCGTTGTCGAGCACCTTGACGATCAACGGTGAATCTTTCTGGTCGAGGATGTGTCCGCGCACGTCCCACGCATCCACCTGGTTGACCGCCCCGGCATCGGTCGTGAAGGAAATGTTGTGTTTGATGCCTTCGATTGTGCCGTTGATCGCCATCTCGAACGTGTCCTGCAAATACGCGCGGCCGCAGGGCTGATGCAACGCGATGATGTCGTCGAACCGCAACGCTTGCAGGTACAGATCCTGACCGTGCCACGCCAAGCGGATCAACGCGCTGGCGTCGCCCGGCCCTTTTTCGATGCCGGATGAACTGTCGGGCGTGGAGATGATTTGCGGCGAGATACCGGCGTCGCGCCATTTTTGCAGGTCACCATCAATCGGCAGCGGCGCTTTCAACTGCGGGATGCGGACCGTTGGCGTGGCGGGTTTGCTGGCGGTCGCGTCCAAGTGCGGCACGGGCAACGCGGCGAGGCGGGCGGCGGTTTCGGCGCTGACCGTCAGCTTCGTTTTCGTAGGGCGAATGTCTTTGTTGCGCAGCCGCAGCCATTGGTTGCGATTCGACATGTATTCGCAGGTGAGAATGTTCGCCTTCCCCTGTTTGTCGCGGAACATCGTGACGGTGTCCGGGTGGTCAACCCAATGGCCGATGTAATTGGCCCGCTCCGGCAAACTGCAACCTTGCAACGTGAGTCCGTCCTCGTTGAGCGCGAAGAAATCGTACGCGGTGGCCAACGACGCCAGATAGATTCCGTCTTCCATGTCGAGGCTGCCGATGCGGGGATTGCCGGGGTAGAGGCCGAAGATGTGCACCCAATCCACCACGCCGTCCTTGTCCACGCCGGTGATGTCGGAAAGCCCAGCCACGAGCGTGTGCCGGACGCTGGGGGCGGTGGGGAAAGTCGAGAGACACATCCAGCCCCGATCGGATCGGGGGTGATGTTCCCACGAACCGCCGCCTTCGGGTCTGAGACTGTACGGCGAAACGATGTCGCTGTTCTTGTTCGGCAACGACACGCGATCCTGGAAGCGATAGATCGGATTGCCTTCCCTGTCCAAGCCCGCGCATGGCCAACGCATGAACCAGCCCTCCCCGGTCGCGCTCGTCAGATCACCGTTCGGCCAGATCGTGTTGAACTTTTCACTCACGATCCGGCGGCCCGTCACCGGCTTGCCGTTCGCATCGAGGAGATTGGAGACCACGGCGTCTTTCGAGTCGATGAGAAAATCGTGGTTGCTGTCCACCCGGTAGGTCCACGGTTCGGTCGAGGCCCACGGACAAATGATGCCGATGGCCGGCTCCGCTTTGTCGGGCGTGAACTTCACGAAACTGACGCCATCCCGCGGATCGCAGGTCGCCAGGAACGTCTTGCCTTCCACCTGAAACTCGCCGATCACCCAGGCTTGGATGGCGCGATGAAACGATTCCGGCCACCATTTCTTCTGTTCGCTGTCCGTCATCATCGTGAACCCGCCGGCAAACGCGCGTCCCGGTGTCAGCCGCGACGCGGTAATCGCCCACCCACCGGACGAGAACGACGACCATTTCAGTTTTCCATCGCGGTCGAACACCTGCATCCGCCCGGCCTCCTCGCCCACCGTCAGTTCCTGGTTCGGCCCGAACGCCAGACAAACTTCCGACGCACCGGCCTGAAACAGGAAACGATCCGACAACACCCGTCCATCCGGCCCATCGCCGCGACCCAGCGTGCTCAACTCTTTGAGTTTGGCCGGGTCAGTCGCATCGAAAATGTGCACCTTACCGGTCTGCTTCGACGCCACCGCGAGCCGCCCGTCCCGCGCTGCCAACGCCACCGGCTGCGGCACCGGCTGCGCTTCGGCAACGATTTTCCCATCCGCCGAAATCGCCACAAGTTTTTCTTCCGCGCTGATCACCCACACCAATTTCGTCTTGGCATCAGCAGCCGGGCGGGACGGCGTTTTCACCGCCACGCTCGTTGTCGGTTCCGGCGACTGGATTGTGCCCATCCGCACCATGTTGCTGGCCGGCTCGGCATAATAGAGTTGGTCGCCCAGCACGGCCAGGCCGTTGAACTTCGGGATGCCCTTGAGGACGAACTGCCCGTAATCCGTCTTGCCCCACGGCGCGACCTCGCCCGTGGCCGGATCGAGTCGGGTCAGGCGCGTTTCGTGGACGCCGTCGCGCAGCACGTACAACAACCCATCCGCCGCCACGACCAGCCCCAGCATGTCGGAACTGCCCTGATGCACCCAAAGCCCTTTGCCCGTCGCACCCTCGAAACCGCGAATCTGATCGCGCGCCTCGCTCAACCCACGCCCCGCAATAAGCCGCCCTGCATTGTCGAACGCAACCAGCCGGGGATTGACCGCGCAACTGTTGCCCGGCACGTCCGACTCGCTCGTGTTGGCGATCCAACCGAGATATTCCCAATCCAATTTGCTCTCGACCTGACGCACCTCGTACTCACCGGCTTCGATCACGCGCCCCTTGTACGAACGCCCCGGCAACCAGAACGGATATTTCCCCGCGCGCAGCGGCAAACCTTGAAACAGATACGCGACGAGTTTGCCCTTGCCGTCGAATACTCCGGCACTGGTGATTCCAATGCCCGCCGCGACGGTCAACGTCCCATCCGCCGGGCGCGATGACGCCGCAAGGGATGGCCAGCGCGGCGATTCCACAAACGAGGATTCGGTTCATTATGATTTCACCTTCGAGGGCGTGAACGCGACCGGCAGTTGTTCCAGCGCGCGTTCAACGATGACGTTCTTCCAGCGCAACGTCGCACCATCGGCAAGTCGCAGGCCGGGCAGGCGACGCAGCACTGTCGCGACGGCGACCTCACCTTCCAACCACGCCAGCGGCGCGCCGATGCAGTAATGAATGCCGTACCCGAACGCGATGTGGCGGTTCGGCTCGGCAGGCCGCCTGGTGTCGAATTCATCCGGTCGATCGAACAACGCGGGGTCGTGGTTGGCCGCGCCGACGCCCATGATGACCGGCTGGCCGGCGCGGATTGATTTGCCGCGCAACTCCACGTCCCACCGCGCGCGGCGGCGGATGATGTGGGCCGAACCCTCAAAGCACAGCGTCTCCTCGATGGCCGCCTGCACCAAAGTCGGGTTGGCGAGCACGGCTTGCAGTTGGTCGGGATGAGCCAGCAGCATCGCGATGGTGTTCGCAATCAGCTGTTGCGTGGTGTCCTGCCCGGCAATGAGCAGGTTCTGGCAGGAGGCGAGAATCTGTTGCTCGGTCAACACGTCGCCGGTTTCGTCAGCCTCGGCCATCGCGGTCAGCACGTCCTGTTGCCGGTTGTGTCGGCGTTGCTGGAGCAGGCCGCGAAAGTAGTCGCGCATCTGGACGATGGCATCCTGCGCCTGCAACGCGATCTCAACCGTCAACGGTTGCGCGCCGAGATACCGGCTGATCTGATCCGCCCAGCCGCCGAATTGCGGTCGGTCTTTCTCCGGCGCGCCGAGCATGGCGGCGATGACCTGTGACGGCAGCGGCTTGGCGAGGTCGCGAATGAGTTCCATGCAACCAGTCGCGAGATGCCGGTCGATCAACGCATCCACCATCGCTTGCACGCGCGGACGGATGCGTTCAACGGCGCTGAGCGTAAACGCGCGTTGGACAAGCCGCCGCAGCCGCGTGTGGGCCGGCGGGTCGCTGTTGATCAGGCCGCCCTGCCGGTAGAACTCCTTGATCGGGCCCAGCCGGTCCTGCGCGTCGGCCGGCAGACGTTCGAGCAATTCGAGTTGCCGGCCCGCGTTGGAGAACCGGTCGGGGTCGCGCATGATCGCCATCACGTCGTCGAACCGCGTGACAATCCATGCGCCGAATTGCTCGCTCCAATGCACCGGGTCGTGCTCGCGCAGCCACGCATAGACCGGCCACGGGTTCTGGTAGAAGGCGTCGGCGCGCAAGTCGGGGGTTTGGCCGGTGCTCACGGGGCGCTTCCCTTCCAGACAAAGGCGAGTTTGTCTTTCACTTCGCGCGCGGGTTGCGACAGGGTTTCGTGAATCCAGATCGGCTGCGGTGTTTGCAGCCGGTAATGCACGCCGGCGGGGCTGCGTTCCCATTCGACCGCGATGACGCCGTCGGCCAGCGGCAACGCGCCGCGCGCGCTGCGGATCGAACCGGGCTGGAAGTTCCAACTGAAATGGTTGTGGCCCAGATCGAACCGCGCGTGCAATCCCAGCAGGTAACGCGAGAGTTGCCACGTGGGACAACCCGCCCATTGATGGCAGTGCGACCAGCGGGTGTCGAACACTTCCAGCCACGTCGTGCGCCCGCCCTCCAGCGCCCAGCCCCAGCAGCAGCGGTATTGATCGAGCGCGAAATCCATCTCGCCGCGTTCGATGAGCGGCGGCAGCGCGTAGTGCGCGAAGTACGGCGTGATGAGCCGGGGATGGTTGGCGTTCGGATCGCTTAGGCGCGGCGCGGCCGGGTTGTTGGGAAAACAATCGAGTTGGTGCGCCTTGATGAACGCGACGCAATCGCGCTCCGTCTGTTCGCGGAAAAAGCCCAGCGCGACTCCGAGCACGGCGCGATGATAACCGATCTGTGGCCACGAACCGGCATGGCTCGCGAACCAGCCTTGCAGCAGCGTGCGCACGCGGCCTTCCAAGTCGTGATACCGCCCGGCGGGCCGCCCCAACGCGGCGCACCACCGGCCCATGTCGCGCAACGCCGCGAGATAATGCAAGTTCACCGCCATGTCCGACGGGCCGTCGTTGCGCACGTAACCCCAATCCACAAACGCCCAGTCCAGTTTGTCGCTCAGGCCGTCCGCCGTCAGAAAATTCTCGAACGCCGACAGATTGCGCTCGGCGGCCGGGAACAATTCCGCGAGCAACGCGCGGTCGCCCGTCAGTTCCCAATGGCGCACGCAGCCCGTCACCCATTGCAGCGCGTAGGTGGCGAGATAGATCACCCCGCCGGGACAAAGCCCGGCCACCATCCCGTCGGCGCGGGCGCACTGCGCGCACTGAACGAGCGCGCGACGGAACAGGCGCAAATCGGAATAACCGACCGCCGCGATTTCCATCCCGACCGTCGCCACGTCACCGGCCCACTGGCCGCGTTCGCGGGTCGGGTTGTCCGTCAACGCGTCCTCGGCGCACCCGCGCAACGTCTCGATGCCGGTCGTCCAGATGCGCTCCAGCAACGGATCGTCGCACTGCAACAAACCCTGCGGCGCATCGAAATACCCGCGCTCGACGAACTCCTCCTTTACGAACCGAATCTGCTCGGGCGGCGCGAGCACGTGAACCTCGACGTACCGGCCGCCCTTCGGCGTAAGCGGAAAAAACTCCTGCACGCCCCCGCGCGCCACATAGTGATCGAAGTTGCACGAGTCGCTCGCCGACAGCGGAATCCATGGCGCGACGCGTCCGTGGCTCAACGATTCGCTGTACGCGAACTCCACCACCGCGTCGGTCGGCACGTCCAACACAAATCGCGGCCGCATCAACCGCACGCGACCGAGATCGTACCGCCGCCACGCGCCCTGTGCCGGTAGTTCGCGGCACACCAGATCGCGCAGGAAAAAGCGGGCGGCCGGATTGTCTGGACCGTAGCCGAACACCTCGGCCAACGGCCCGTGCGCGACGGGCGCCGGCGCATGGACGAAGTGGCGTGGGCCGGCGATGGAGAGCGGTTTCAGTTCGCCGAGCTTGCGCCGGACGGCGACGGCGGCGTTCCAGGAAGCGTCGTCGAAGTCCGCGGCCTGCCAATTGGCCGGCAGCTTGCGCGTGTTGCACCATTCGATCCAACCGAACTGGTCATTGATGCGCCGCACACGCGGCTTGTATCCCTCGAGTCGCGCACACTTCCAAGTGATCGGCAATTCGTTTCCGTCGGCATCGATCTGGCAGAACAAAAAGGGTGAGATGATCTGAAGCATCCGCGTGCACACGCCTTCGTGATGCACGTGCGCGGCCAGCAAATGTTTGCCCGCCGGCAGTCGGCGCGTCACGGTTTGGTATTCGGGAAACCCAACCCGAAACCGGGCCGGGCCTTCCGCGAGAAATTCGCCTTCCAACCACGCGACGTACCACGACGCCCCGAGCAGCCGAAATTCCACTTCGCCCGCGACCGGTAATTCAAACGCCCCGCGAAACCCCACATAAATATCCGCCTCGACCGGCTGCGCATCGTCGCACCACCAGCCGGGAACAGGGCTCATGTCGGCGGCGTTACTCACAGACCGCGATCGCGCCTTCCTCTTTCGGGTTGGACATGCCGAACGTGGCGGGCCACGTACTGAGACTCTGCACGTCGGTGTAGGGGTGATCGTTGTCGTCGAGGAAGAAACCAATCCAGAATTGCGAACCCGGCTTCAGCGGGATGATGTCGGTCTCGGCGTTGACGTAGAGCGGCTTGTCGATCGGCAAGACGAACTCGGTGACGATCACTTTCGCCTTTGACAGGTCCACGCCGTACAATCCTTCCAACGCCGCGCGTTCGGTCACGGCCTCGGCGTTGTCGAGCACGCGCACGATGCGCGGGGCGAGGTCGGGCGCGGGCTTCTGCGGCGCAAGATCGGAGAAGAACCGGTGCCGCCACATCAGGTCTTTGCCTTCGGGATCTTTCCAGACGATGAACTGGAAGCCGTTCGGGTGCGTGCCGTTCAGTGCGAGTTCGAATGCGTCTTGCTGATACATGGCGTCGCGCTGGTGAAATGTCACCACGTCGTCGAACCGCAACAACTGGAAGTACAGATTCTGTCCCTCGTACGCCATGCGGAGGACGCCGCTGCAATCGCCCGGGCCATTCATGCCGCTGCTCGGCCCGATCACCACCACCGGTTCGATGCCGGCTTTGCGCCACTTTTCCAGATCGCCGTCCATCGGCAGCGGCGATTTCAATCGCGGGATGCGAATGGTCGGTTGCGGCGGGCGCGACACGACCTCGACCCGCGTGCCGTCGAGCGCCGCCAACTCCGTAGCGCGCTGGTCGGTGACGCGGAACGTTTCCTTCGTCCGTTTCAAACTCGCCTGATTGTCGAGCCGATACCAATTATGCCGGCCGCTGGCGTTGCTGCCGACCGTCGCGTGGAGTTTGCCGTCCGGCATTTTGAACAGGCGCAGGTTCGGATGATCGATCCAGTAACCCATGTAGCCAAGCTGCGGCGCTTCGCAGAATCCGCCCAGCCCGAGGCCGTCGGCATCCACGACGAGTTTCTCGCAACTGTAATAGACGGTGGTGAGCGTGATGTCATCAACCGTGCCCATGCCGGCAATGCCTTTGTGTTGCTTGAGTTGATGCACCCAGCGCCGCCGACCGTCGGGCGCGTAGCCGGCCAGGTCCGTGCCGGCGCCGTTGTTGAGGCCCGTGCCGCCGGAGTTGCGCAGGATCACCTGCATCACGTAACCGCCGTCGGCCAACCCGCCATACACGATCGGCCCACACCACTGGTCAACAACTCCGCCGGGCTTGCCGTCGTAGGGTGAAGCGTCCTTCGCCCAGTTTGCCGCCGACAACGCGACCCGGTTTTTGCCGTCGTAGACCGGCACGCCGCGGCTGTTCAGGCCCGTGCGCTTCCAAAGCCACGGCGGGTTCGCCATCGTCGTGATGCTGCCGTCCGGCTCCAGGTCAATGAACCGAAGGAATAGCCAGGCCACGGGCAACGACTTGCCGGCGGCGTCCACGACCGGTGTCACGGTGTCCGCCGCCGTGATCTGGCCATCGCCGTTGGTGTCCTCGCGCGCGACTACCTGGTTGCCTTCGACGCTGACCTTCAACACCGGCACCGCCTTGAAATTCTCCAGTCGCGCGACGACGAGGTGCGGCAATTGCGGCGCACCGCCCGCGCGTTTCGCATAGACGCCGAACGTTTTTCCGCCGTCGCTGAAATCGCCGAGGAAATCCATCTGGTTGTTCGACTCGTGGATCCCGGTCGCCGAATGATCCCACAACCCTTCCGTCACCCACGAGCCCTGCTTCTCGTCCATGACGAACGACAGATCGCCCCCCGTGTCCCACAATCGCCGGTTGCCGGTGGAATACGACGGTTTCGACGAGTTGCCGAACACGCCGATCGTGTACCACAGGTTCTTGCCTGCCGCATCGAACACCATCACCCGGTTCTCATCCATCACGACGAACCGGCCCGCTGTGTCCAGCGCCAGGCCTGCCTCGAGGTGGTCAACCTTCGTGCGCACGGGCGACTTCTGAAACCAGAACCGATCCAGCGCGAAGCCGCCGAACGGCCCATCACCCCGGCCAAACACGCGACCGGGCTTGAGATTTTTCGGATCGTTGGCGTCGAAGAAATGAACCTTGCCAGTTGCCGCCGAAGCCACCACGAGTTGACCGTTGCAGGTCGTCAACGCCAACGGCTCCGGCACCGCGCTGGATTCGGCGACCGGCTTCCCATCGCCATCCAGCGCCACGAGCTTCGAGCCGCTCACGACCCACAACACCTTCGTCTTTTCATCCGCCGCCACGTAACGCGGCGTTGGCACATCCAACGACTTCTCGACCTGGCCGTTCACCGTCGAGAGCACCACCAGTTTGTTCGCGGCCGCATCCGCTGCATAAATCCGGTTGCCCAACACGGTGATGGACCGAATCTTGCCGCCGGTGGCGGGATACGTGTGCCCGACCTTCGAGTCCGGCCACGGAATCACCTTGCCGGTTTCGGAGTCGAGCCGCGTCAACCGCGAACCCTGTCCGTACCCGCGCATGCTGTACACCATCCCATCCTTGCCCGCCGCCACGCCATGCGCGCCCGAGCAACCGCTCATGTGCCAACGCAGCTTGCCGGTCGCGGAGTCGTACCCGCGCAAGTCGGTGTGATCTTCCGACGGGCCTTGCGCCATCAGCAACACGCCGTTGGGAGCGAAGGCCACAAAATGCGGATTGAACGACGCACCTGCCGAGTCCGCCCATTCCGCGCCATTGTCGGCGACGTAATTGATGTCCTTCCACTGGAAATCGCTCTCCGCCACGCGCACTTCGTGATCGCCCGCTGGAATCGGCTGCCCAACAAAATCGCGCACCGGCAACCAGAACGAATACCTGCCCTTTGCCAATGGCAGGTTGTGAAACAGATACGCGACCAACATTCCGGCTTTCTTGAACACCCCCGCGCTCTTGATGCCGGTGTCACTCGCCACGGTGAACTGGCCATCGGCGGCTCGCGGCGGTTTGGTCACGGTTTCCACTGCACCGATGTCGTATTGCCCGGTACGCTTCTGACCCAACATGTCCATCGCAGGCGCTTTCACGCCGGCCAATTCCGGCACGCCCCAGTCCGCCGTCACCGTGCGGTCGAGCGCCCACGGCATGACGCTCGTCAGCGAACAATTCTCCGCGAACTCCACCTGCGGCGTGTGCACCGAATGTTTGTCCAACCCGGTCAGCTATTGCCACCCCGACAGGATGCGCTTGGGCGTCTGCTCCCGCACCTGGGCGACGTACGTCCCGAAATAGAGATTGTGATCCACGCGCACGCCGTCCGCCTTGTCCAGGTTCAGGCAGATCGTCGAGTTCACCACGCAGTTGTTGAACGCCACGAGGTTGGGGCTGGCCGCGACACTGAGGCCGATCTCCGCGCAACTGGCCACCGTGCAATTCACGACCACGCAATCCGCGCCGCCGTTGATCGCGATGCCGAAGTTGTTGTGGTCGCTGATGCAATTCTCCAGTCGCCCCTTCGTCACGTTGCGAAAAGTGAACCCGCTCGCCCCGCCCGTCGCTCGCATCCGCGCAACCGTGACCGCGGCCGCATCGCCGACCGCGAGGCCCGCGCCGCGCAAGGTGAGATCGGAAACCTGCGCGCCGCTCCCGCCCTGGACAGTCAGTCCGCCTTCGATGATCGTCTGGCCGAGGCCCGCGCCCTTGAGGCTCACGCCGGCCGGCAAGGTCACCCCGCCGCGAAACTCGCCAGCCGGCAAGGTGATCGTTTGGCCGGGTTTGGCGGAGGCCAGACGGATTTTCAGATCCGTTTCTCCCGCCACCGCGTTGCTACTGAGCGTGATCGCAACTACCAGACCGAGGAGTCGATTCATTGAGATTCCTTTTCATTTCCCGCTTCGAAGGCGAACAGCGAAGCGTTCTTCAGCCGGAATTCGAGGCGGACGGGTTGACCCTTGATCGAACCCAGCGAGCCTTTCCATTGAATCTCCGCCGCCAACGAATCGCTGGTGACGGGCCGACAATCGGCGAAGGTCAAACCGGGCAGCGGCTTGCGGTCGGCGTCGCAGACTTGCACGCGGATTTCACCGCCCGCGGCGTCGGCGTTCAGCGTGAGTTGGTCGCTTTCCAGAGTCACAACGGGTGTGGTGATCTGCCCGCCCGCGGCGCCGGCCATCCGGGCGACGTACCGATCCCGCTTGATCTTCACCAAGCCGATCTGCCGGTCGGTCGAGTGGTGGAACTTATGTCCCCAGCGAAAGCCGGCATAATAAAGATAGACTTCGTCGCCGACCGGCACGGCGCTGCTGACCCAGGCCATCGCGTGATCCCACGCGCCGACTTTCGGATCCGGTTCCAGAAATTTGTCCTGATCTCGGTCGCGCTGCCAGGTTTCGCCGTCGCGTGTCCAAGTCAATCCCGTGTAACCCATCCCGGCTCCGCCATCCGCGCCGAGCGCGTGGTGGCCGAGCCCGCCGCTGCCGCTCGTGTTCGCCTCAATCGCTTCTTTCGGCGTGCCTTCGGCGGTTAGGTCGTCCCGCAACACGCGCAAGAAACCGATCATGAGATCGCCGCGAACGTGCAACCCCGCCGCGCCATACCATTGTGTGATGCCGGAATCCTTCTCATCGGGCGAGAAAACCCGGCCGTCGGCTGGCGTCCAAGTCTTGAAATCCTGGCTGAAGCCCGTGCGACAGCGCCGAATGAGAAAATTGAGCTTGCGCCCCTCGGCGTTGGTCCAGGCATGCTGCTCCATTTCCTTGGCGATATAAAAGTACCGTCTTCGAAGGGGATCGTAGAACGCAGTCCAGATGTCGTTCCACGCAGACTTTGGCACGATCAGCTGGCCGTCGTTGTGCAACGTCCAGTTCACGCCGTCGGGCGAGAACGCCACGCGCGGCCCAGCGCCGCGGCGCGGGTCGTTGTCGTAGAAGAGAATCTTGTACCGCTCTGCCGATTGGGGGCAGTTCGGCCCGTCGTCGAGCACACTGGCGCCGGCTTGCATGCGCCCGTCCATCGCCAACGAATCGAGCCGCCGGTACGGCCCCGGCCAGTGGATGCCATCCGTGGATTCCAACAAACCGATCCGGCCTTGGTATTTGCCATCGGTCGGGTCGTCCACGATGTCCGCGTTGTACCACATGCGGAACGGCTTCTCGTTTGGCGCGGTGGGGTCATGAAGCACCGTCAGGAACGCCTGCCAATTCTGGTGTTGCGGTTCGCCCGTGACGATTGGCCCGTCGAGGAATCGCGGCGGGGACATCACCTTGCGCTCGATTCCCGTGCTGCGCTCGATGAGATAATCGTCGAGAAACAACTGCGGGCCAGGAGGCAACGTGATCGGCAGCTTTCCCGCCTCACCCGCCCCGGCCAACGGCTGGGCACCGCACCAAACGAGCGCGATGAGCCGTCTCATTCGCATATCGCCAGCGCTCCATCTTCTTTCGGGCTGAACATCCCGAATGTGGCGGGCCAGTTGATCAGGCTCTGCACGTCGGTGTAGGGGTGATCGTTGTCGTCCACGAAGAAGCCGACCCAGAAACTCTTGGCGGGGCCGAGCGGGAACACATCGCCGTCCTTGGGCGCGTAGGTTTTCGCATCAATCGGGATTTTGAATTCGGTGAGGACGACTTTCGCTTTCGACAAATCCACGCCGTACAATCCTTCCAACGCCTGCCGCTCGGTCACGGCTTCAGCGGTGTCGAGCACCTTCACAATGCTCGGCGCGTGGCCGGGGTCGATCACGCGTTGCGAGCCGCCTTCGAAGAACCGGTTGCGCCAGACGATGTCCTTGCCCTCGACGTCCTTGTACACGACGAACTGGTAGCCGTTGCCGAACGCGCCGTTGAGCGCCAGTTCGACGCAATCCTCCTGCACCATCTGGTAGAACAACGGCACGTCGTCGAATTGCAGGACTTGGAAGTAAAGATTCTGGCCTTCATACGCCATGCGAATGATGGCGCTGCAATCGCCCGGGCCGTCGAATGCGCCGGATGGGCCGATGATGATCTGCGGTTGCACGCCGGCTTTGCGCCACTTTTCGAGATCGCCGTCAATCGGCATTGGCTGCGCCAGTCGTGGGATGCGAATCTGCGGTTGCGCCGCGCTCGCGACCGGTGGCATGGGTTTCCATTCCAACGCCGCCAGCTCCTTCGCGCGGTCGTCCGCCACACGGAACGGTTGCTTGGATTTCTTCAAGCTCTCTTGATTGTCGAGCCGGCACCACAGATGCCGGCCATCGGCGTTGCTGCCGATGGTCGCGTGGAGCTTGCCGTCGGGCATTTTGAAAAGGCGCATGTTCGGATGATCGATCCAGTAACCGCAGTAATGGAGTTGCCGCGCTTCGCAAAAACCGCCCAGCGCCAAACCGTCGCCATCCACGACGATGGTTTCACCACTGTAAAACACCGCCGTTAGCGTGATATCGTCCGCCGTGCCCATGCCGCCGATGCCCTTGTGTTGCGCGAGCTGATGCACCCAGCGCCGCCTGCCGTCCGGGCCGTAGCCGGCGAGGTCCGTACCCGCACCGTTGCTCAAGCCGGTGCCGCCCGAACCGCGCCAGCCCGATTGCACGACGCAGCCGCCGTCCGCCAATGTCCCGGTCACTACGAAAAAGCTCGTGCCATCGGGTTTGAAATCGTACGGGGAAAGTTCCTTCTTCCAGTCCGGCGCGAACCGGCTGACGTAATTCTTGCCCTCATACACCGGCACTCCTCGAGCGTTCAACCCAGTCCGTTTCCAGATCATCGGCGTCGCGCCCATGGTACTGATGCTGCCGTCGGGCTGCAGGTCGTTGAATCGGTTGAACAACGCGAGCGGCATCGGTTTGCCGGTGGCATCGACCACCGGCGTGCCGGTATCTTCCACCGTGATTTTCCCGTCGCCGTTGGTGTCTTCGCGCATGATGGGTTTCCCGTTCTCGGCGGTGATGGTCAGGACCGGCACCGATTTGAACCCATCCAACCGCGCCACGAGCAGGAACGGAATGGTGACGCCCTGCGGCGGCGCGCCATACGACGGGCTCGCCACCGTCGCCAGGAAGGCTTTCCCACCGTCCGCGAAATCGCCGAGCTGCAGGCAGTTCGATTCCTCCAGGCCCTGCGGTGTCAGCGCCGAATGATCCCACAACGCTTCCGGCCGCCACGTGCCGTCCTTTTCGTTCAGCAGGAACGACAGATGGCACTGCGTGTCCCACAGCCGCCGGTTCTGCGTCGCGAACGAGGGCTTCGAGTGATTGCCGAATACCCCGATGGTGTACCAGAGATTCTTGCCGGTGCCGTCGAACATCAACGTGCGCCGATCGTCCACCACCGTCAACTGTCCCGACGGCCCGAGTGCGAGACTGGTGTTCAATTGATCGGGCGCTTGCCAGCAGCCACCGCGCTGAAACCAAAACCGATCCGTCGCAAACGCACCGAATGGCCCGTCGCCCTTGCCGAATTCGCGAACCGGCTTCAGATTTTTCGGATCGCTCGCATCAAAGAAATGAACTTTGCCGGTTTTGGTCGAAGCGACCGCAATCTGACCGTCGCGCGCCGCCACCGCCGCCGGCTCCGGCACGAGACTCGACTCCGCCACCTTCGTCCCGTCCGGCTTGATGGCGATAACCGCCGTTCCGCTGACCACCCACAACACGCCGTTCTTCTCATCACTCGCCACCGAGCGGGGCGCGGGCACGTCCACGGTCTTTTCCACCTTGCCTTCCGTGGTGGTGATGACGAACAGTTTGTTCACTTCGGCGCCGGCCAGATAGAGCCGGTCACCGAACAACGCGAGCGACTTGGCGAGCCGACACGTCGTAATCGGCACGTGCCCGACCTTCGACCCCGGCCACGGAATCACTTTGCCCGTCGCGCCGTCGTGGCGCGTCAAGCGCGACACGCCTTGATCCCGATTGATCTCCATCACGCCATAAATCGTACCATCCTTGCCGATGGCGATGCCCTGCGCGTCCGTGCCGCCGGGCACATACCACTTCAACTTCCCGGTCAGCGCGTCGTACGCGCGAATGCCCGTGTGATCCTCCGAGACGTTCTCCTGCATGATCAACAATCCGTTCGGCGCAAACGCGACAAACTCCGGGTTGAACGACGCCGAGTACGACAAACCCCGGTCCTCGCCGTTGTCCGCGACGTGGTTTTGGTACTTCCACCGGAAATCGCTCTCCGCCAACCGTACTTCGTAATCGCCGGCCGGAATCGGCTGGCCGACATAATCGCGCGCCGGCAACCAGAACGAATACGTGCCCTTCGGTAGCGGCAGGTTTTGGAAAAGGTACGAAATCAAAACGCCGTCCTGCGTGAACACGCCCGCGCTTTTCAGCCCGGTATCGCTGGCCACGGTGAACTGACCATCCGCCGTGCGCGATGGTATGACGTTCGTTTCCACCGCGCCCAAGTCGGGCCGCCCGGTGCGTTTTTGCTCCAACCTGTCCGTCGTTGGCGCTTTCACCCCGGCAAGTTCCGTCGCGCCCCACTCCGCCGTCGCCGCCCGGTCCTGCGCCCACGCGAGCACCGTCGTCGGCGCAAAATTCTCGCCGAACTCCACCGGCACCTGTACCGAATGCGCGTCCAACCCGGTCAGATACTGCCACGCCGTCAACATCCGCTTCGCGATCTGCTCCTTCATCTGCCCGAGGAACATTCCCGAATACAAATTGTGATCCATATGAATGCCTTCCGGCACGTCGATGTTCAAACAGATTGCCGAGCCAACGATGCAATTGTTGAACGCCACCGCACTGGAACACCTGGCAATACTGAGTCCCACTTCCGGACACGCCGTCACGGTGCAATTCACCACCACACAATCCGCGCCACCCGAGATCGAAATGCCAAAACTGTTGCGGTCGCTGACGCAGTTTTCAATCCGTCCCTTCTTGACGTCGCCGAATTGAAAACCATTGGCGCACCCCGTCACGCGCACCCGGGCGATGGTCACCAATTCCGCCTGACGCACCGCGATCCCCGCGCCCGGCGCATTGCGAACCGTGAGATCGGAAATCGTCGCGCCACTGCCACCTTCCATGACGATCCCGGCATCGATGATTGTCTTGTCCACGCCCGCGCCTTTGAGGCTGACGCCGGGCGGAATCGTGACTCCGCCGCGGAATTCGCCGGCCGGGAGCGTGACTGTCCGGCCCGGTTTCGCCGCTGCCAGGCGTTGTGTCAGGTCTTCGGCGGGCGCGGACAACGCCAGCGACACGCCGGCACTCAGCACCACGAGTTGTTTCTTCATGAGACCCCGCTCCAGCGAATGAGCGCGGCCATCAGGGCGGGGTCACGCTGATGAATCCTTTGATAAAGCGGCGGCACTTGGTCCGGCGTCGCGATCGTGCCGATCCAGGGCGACACTTTCACCTGGCCCTCGGCCATCGCCCGCAACACGGGACGCAGATCTCCCCAAGCGCAGGGACAGAGCATCGTCAGGCGTTTGGCATGCGACGCGAGAAACCGGAAGCTGACCATGCCGGGATAGTGGCCCTGCATCACGAAGCGCCCTTGAGTGGCGGTCATGTCGAGCGCGGCATCGAGCACTTTGGTGTTGCCGGTGCATTCGATGACGACGGTCGCGCCCTGCGGATGATCGGCGCGCACCCGTTTGTCGAGCGCGGTCGTGTCGCCGGCCATCGCGACGTCGGCGCTGTGCTGTTGCGCCAACGCGACGCGGTCCGCGGCCAGATCGCACGCATAGACTTTCGCGCCGCGCGCATGTGTCAGTTGCGCGGCGAACTGCCCGACCATCCCCAATCCGACCACGGCCACCACGTCCCCCGCCTGCACGCGCGCCATCTCGACCCCTTGCTGGCTCACGGACACGAGCCAGGCGTACGCGGCTTCTTCGTCGGACACGCCGTCGGGGATGCGGATCAATTCGGTTTGCGCCCAGTCGCCCGTGTCGGACACGATGGGATGCGACTGTTGCGCATTGCCGGCACCCTGGCCGTAGCCTGGCGGTTGAAAGTTGCTGATGCCGGAGCAGACGCGCTCACCCACCCGGTAGTCCCTGACCTCCACGCCAACCTCAACGATCCGCCCCACTCCCTGGTAGCCGAGCAAACACGGGAACGCGCAGCCGTGCAGTTGTCCCGAGACGACCAGATACTCCGTGCCGACGCTCACCGCGGTGAAGATGTTCGCCACGCGCACCTCACGTGGCTGCAATGTACGCGATGGAAACTCGCGCACCTCGGCTTTGCCGGGTGCGGTGATGACGATGGCTTGGGTTGTGGAATCGTTCATGGCCTCTTGCTCGCGCAAAACAGGTTTGATTTCCACGGCGAAACAGTGCTTAGTAAGGGCATGGCGACAGTCGAGACCAACCACCTCGAATCAGCACAGCCAGCCGTCAAACGCCGCTGGACATACGACGAACTGCTGGCTGAGATGCCGGAAACCAACCAGCCGAGCGAACTCTGGGATGGAGAACTGATCATGTCACCCGTCCCTCACCCGTTGCACCAAACGATTGTCGGGACGGTCTATCGAATGCTCTACGAGTTCGTTGCCGCTCGCAACCTCGGCGAAGTTTACATCAGCCCGATCGACATCGTGCTCAGCCCGACCCGCGTGGTTCAGCCTGATGTGGTGTACATTTCCAAATCCAACTTCGGCATCGTGACGGATCGCATCCGCGGCGTCCCCGATCTCGCAGTCGAGGTGATTTCGCAGGGGAGTTGGCGGCGCGACCGGGTGGACAAGAAGGCGCTTTACGAACAATTTGGCGTGACCGAATACTGGATCGTGGACATCGAGGCGCGGACGATTGAGGTGTTCGCCCGGGTCAGGAACGCCTACCAACTCCACGGCCGGGCCGCCGGTGCCAAGGTCGCGAAGTCGAAGTTGCTGACCGGTTTCGGCGTGTCGTTCGCCCAATTGGAAACGCGCCGCGCCAGCTAGCCCGCAACCTCTCCGTCGTTGTCGCGTCTCGTCCATGTCTCAGTGCATTCGGATGGTGAGCTTGATCGCTTCCTTGCGGCGGATCGCGGTGAAGCCGTCCGTGATTCGGTCGAGCGGCAACTCGCCATCACAAAAATCGTCCGGTTTGATTTGGCCGTTCCGATAGTAGGTCAGCACCTGCTCGTGAGATTGCCATTCGTCGGCTGTCTTTTTCACGACCGAGTAGTGTGACGGGCCGTGGAACAAGTTGGCGGGATATTGCAGGTCGCCGGGGATGCCGAACAGGAACAGTTTCCCGCCTTCGGCGAGGCATTCCAACATCTGCGGGAGACGACTGGCGCTGCCAGCCGCCTCGATCACGATGTCCGCGCCCACGCCGCCGAACGCATCTTTGACCACCTGCGCCACTTTCTCACCGCGATAATCAGCGCACGCCATCGCGCCGAGACGCGTCGCTCGGTCAAATCGCGCCGGGTTGCCCACGATCACGACATCCGCGCCGATCAGCCGGGCAAAGCGTGTGAAAGAAAGGCCGTTGCCGCCCGTGCCGAACACCGCGATGCGCTGGCCGGGTTTCGCGCCGAGTTGCATCAGGCAGCTCAACGTGTCGCGCCACGTGACGAACAACGTCGCATCGCGCGCCGGCATGTCCGGCACCGGCAGCGAATTGCGCCACCACCTGTCCGGGGTGTCGCGCACGATTCCCCACGTGGAAAACCCGCCCCAGGAACTGCCGATCCCTTGATACGCAAAACCCTCCGGCACCCACCCCGGTCGCACCACCAACTGGCCCGGTTTGAAATTGCGCACCTCTGGCCCGACGGCCACGACGCGCCCGGCGGATTCATGGCCGAGCACGAACGGTGGCTTGGCGCACCACGCCCGCGGAAACGTGCCCGCGATCAGATGCGTGTCCGTCCCCGCGCAGATCGAACAGGCTTCGATGCGACACACGGCATCGTACGGTCCGAGCGGGAACGCGGGAATGTCGCTGATTTCCAGCTTGCCCCAGTCGCTCACGACCGCGGCCGGGAACCGTTGTGGCATCATCGGATTGGCCTCACCGGTTTCCGACGATTTCGATCAACTTGCGCGCGCCAGCGTCGAGGCCAGTGGCATCGGTCGCGGCAATCAGGATGACGTTCTTCTCCACGGCGAACGGACTCCACGCGAAACTGACCAACGCTCGGCCGGGGCCGGGATACTTTGCGTCCACGACTTGCAGCAGCAACTCGCTCGCTTGCAGGGTGCGCACCAGTTCGCTGCTCTGGCTGTTGCCAATGAGAATCAAATGCGAATCGGCGCGATACGCCTCCGGCAGGGCCGGTGGCAGTTGGTAGCCGCCTTGATACGCCTCCAGCGCGCCCCACGGCCGCTCCCACTTGGCGCGGAGTTCGGGCGTGACCTTCATTTCGCGGCCCTCGGCCTTGAGCATGTGCTTGTTCTCGCCTTCGTCGAGATAGAACGTGCAGCCCGGCTCGAAAATCGACTCGCCGTTGCGGTTCTTCCAATCCGCGAAGCCATCGCCGGCCACCGTGACGAGCGTGTTCGGGTCGTGCCAGTCATGGCTGATGTCCTGGCCGTCCGACGTGATCGCGATGATCCGGCCCTGCGCGTCACGCTTCACTTCGACCCGCACTTTGACGACCATATTGGTGGGGGGCGGCTTCTCGGCGGTCGGCGAATACACCATCACCGTCGGATGCCAGAAGCGCGGGTACAACGCCTTGCGAAAGACCTCTTTCTCGTCCGCCACCTTCGCGCGCAGGCCCGTTTTGCCGAGATCGGCCGCCAGTTTCTCGGCGACTGGTTTGTGATCGGCCGCGCCGTACGCGATCACCAACTCCGGTTTCTTTGTGAGGAACGACTTGATTGTGTCGGCATCAAACACCCGCGCGGCGTCGGCGATGGTCGCCGGCTGAACGGTGGCCGGTTGCCAGTCCGCCTTCGCCTGGGCGGACAGATTCGCGACCGGGCTTTCCAGCTTCACCAAGTACGCACCGGCTTTCGCGTTCAGGCCGATGGGGAATGTCTCCGTGTACTTGCCGGCGTGATTCATCGCGCGATGCACCCGGTAGAGTTCCGCGCCGTTGGGGCCGGTCACGGTCACCGTCAGCGGCCACGGCATCTTCAGGTTTTGAAGTTGCGCCGAAACTTCCAACGCACCCGCCGCAATCTTCGCGGTCGCGGTGATGCCCTTCGGCGCGCGCGGGGCAACGAGGTAGAGTTTCATCTCGCCGGCTTCGAACCTCGCCGTCTGTAACGCGCCGGGGTTGTCGAGTTGGCGGACCTTCTTCCAGTCAATTCCCTCGAGGCAATAGACGACACTGTTGCGCCGGAGATTTTGGAGCATAAACGCCGCCGTGAGTGGCGCGTAGTTGTAGATCTGGTGCGGCTGGTCGTCGGGAATGTCCGAGAGCTTCTCGTGCCCGTTGATGACCATCAACAGCTCGCCGTCACCGCCGACGTGGCGCTCGGCAGCCAGGTGAATGGTGTCGGTGACGAAAACCGGTTGGGAGTCGGTCCGCCGCATCGCCGCCGCGAACGCCGGCACGGCGGCACGCACCTGTTCATCCATGAAATAATTGCTCTCGAAGTAAGTTTTTTCCTTCTTCGTTGCGAACTTCAAGTTGCCCAGCGCCGCCCAGCGATACAGCGGATCGGTGAACGTTGACTCCGCGACGATCACGCCGGGGATGTTGAGCGTGGTGGACTTGTCCACGACCACCCGCCCGCCCGCGGCTTGAAAGTCCGCGATGGCCTTCGTCACGGCCGCAGGTAATTCGAACGTCTGGCTGGTGATGACGAGCGTTTTGTACTTCTTCAAGGCGCCCTTCGCCAGATTCCGCTCGTGAACGATGTGCGCCGGGTAGCCGGCGCGGATCGCCGCTTGATGGGCGGAGATGACCTGATCCCGGTAATTGAGGCCGACGGTGCCGGCGCCCAACTCGATTTCGCCCACGCCGTCCTGCACGATCGAGTTTTTCGGCAGGTGCGTGATGCGGTGCATGATCTTCTCGTCCTTCTTCCGTGTCACTTCGCGGGCCGCGATGTCCTTCTGACGCATACAAATCTCCGTCCACCCCCACAACACCGCCACGTCGTGATCCGAGGGCGCGACCTCCACAAACAACGGGCCGAGGCGGATCGCGGGATCGTTGACGGCGTTGATCTCCGGCGCGCCAAGTCCGCTGGTGCCCAGCCACCAATTGCAGTGCAAGCCGGCCGCCAGCATCGTGTTGACCTGCAAGTGGTGCGTGCTCGTTTGTTGCGGGATGGGCACGGGGTCGCCGAAGAGCCGACCGTTCATGGCGTGCGCCACTTTAGACGCCGGGTCGTGCGCCTTTTCGAGGTACATCATGCCGGGAATGCTGAGCTTGCCCTGTCCCCAGTCGATGAACACGTGCGTCGCGGGGATATCGTTGGCTTCCTGACTGAGCGGGTCGGTACCGTCCATGATCGCCCAGATGGCGTAGAGGTCGGTGCTGAAAATCATTTCCGGCCAGACGGTTTTCAGGTCCTGCTTCGCCTGTTGCATGCTCTCCTTGAGCATCGCGCAGCGAACTTCCATGTACTTCATCCAGTCGTCGGCCGGCCGCGAGCCGGGGTCTTCCGTGAATTTCCAGCCGCGCGCTTCGTACCACGGACCTTCGTTCCAGACCGGCAGGCCGGAGACGAAGTTGCCGTTTGGCGAGCGTCCCCACGGCAGGCCGGGCTCGTCAATCGTACCGACGTAGAGGAGGCTCTTGTCGAACCGCCGCAAACGCTGGGCGGTGTGAAAGCTGATCATTCGGCAGGCTTCGATGACAGCGGGATCGGTCCAGTTCTTGCCGGCGCCCCACGGCTGATGCGTGATGTAGCCGGTCCAGTACATGTAGATCATCATCGGGATTTCGTGGGCGATGAGCTTGTCGAAATTGGCGGCGTACGCGATGGGGCGACTGCTGGAGACGAGCGCCGGCTGGCCGTCGCCGCCGACCTGGCCGAAGCCAAACGCGTTGCCGACGATGAAATTGGAATTCCACTCGCGGGCGTTCTCGATGCGGTTACCCTGGTTGCCCATGAACATCGTCGAGTTCCACACGCCGCGCCCGATGGTGAGCTTGCCGGCGTCCTTCCCGTCGAGCTTGAGCGTGTACTTCGCCGGCGCGAGCGCGAACGGCGGGAGCACGACCGTGGGCGCGTTGCCCGTGACCTTGATCTCCACGGCGGCGGCACCGGATTCCGGCGCGCTGGTGATGGTGGCCGTCCCGTCCGCGGCCAGGCCGGTGACGGCGAGTTCGATCGGTTCCGGCGAATAGTAGGCGGTTCGTCCCTGCGGCAGCAGCAACTCGGCTGCGCGCAACATGGTTGCGGGCACCAGCAACATGGCCAGTGCCTGTCGAATCAGCTTCATTGTTTCCTCCTCAGTTCAGTTCCAACGCAAACAACGCCGCCCTCCTCAATTCAATCTGCAAGCGCACCGGCTGACCGCGCAGGGCGGCCAGCGACCCGTTCCAGTCCACCGACGCGGCCAGCGAATCGCCCGTGATGGGGCGGCACTCGGCAAACGTGAACCCGCGCACGGGCCGGCCTTCGACATCGAGCACTTGGACGCGGACCTCGCCATTCGCAGCGTCGGCGTTCAACGCGAGCCGGTCGCCGGCCAAGGTGACGAGCGGCGTCGTCAAGCAACCGCCCGCAGCGCCGGCGGCGCGGGCGACGAACCGGTCGCGCCGCGTCTTGACCAGGCCGATCTGCCGGTCGGTTTTCCGCTGGTACTTGTGGCCCCAACGATAGCCGGCGTAGTACAGGTAAACCTCATCGTCCACCGGAACGGCGCTTTCGACCCACGCCACGGCGTGGTCCCACGCGCCGACGCGCAGGTCCGGCTCGAAAAACCGGTCGGCCTGCCGGTCGCGTTCCCAGTGTTCGCCATCGCGTGTCCAGGCGAGCACGGTCTGACCCAGGCCGGCGCCGGCGTTGCCCATATTGCACTGGACGGCTTCGGGCGGAGCGCCCGCGGCGGTGAGATCGTCACGCAGCACGGTCAGAAACGCGACGATCAGATCGCCGCGCACGATGAACCCGCTCAGGCCGTACCATTCCGTGAGGCCGGGGTCGCCGGCATCCGGCGAGAAAATGATCCGGGAGCGGCTCCACGTTTTGAAATCGCGGCTGAAGGTGATGCCGTAGCGGCGAATACATTCGCGCTGGACGGTCTGGCCTTCGGCATTCGTCCACATGTAGGGACTGCTGACTTTGTGGATGAGGAAATAGCGTTGGCGAATCGGGTCGAACGCCGCGTGATTGGAATCGTCGTAGATCGAGGAAACCAGCACTGGTTGGCCGCCGTTGTGTTGCGTCCATTTCAAACCATCGGACGAGAACGCCACGCGCGGGCCGGACGGGACCGGGGAGGTGTGCCGGTCGTTCGTGAAATAGATGAGCTTGAACCCGTCAACAGGCCCGTCGGCGACGACGCAGGCGCCGAACGTGATGGGTTCGACCGACGTGAGTCGGCGAAACGGCCCCGGCCAGTGCACGCCGTCGGCGGATTCCAGATAACCGAGCGCGGGAGCGAGCTGCAGATCGGCGTGCGGCGCGGTCTCCACGTCGTACCACAGGCGGAACCGATCGGCGACCGGGTCGCGCAAGACAGTGAACCACGGTTGCCAGTTGCGGTGGTCGGCGGCGCTGGTGACGACCGGCTGGTCAAGAAATCGCGATGGCTGGACGACCTGGCGGGTGACGCCGGAGGCACGTTCGATCAGATGGTCGTCGAGAAACAGGTGCGGCCCGGTCCGCAGAGGGAGACACGGTGTCATGGCGCCGTGTGGTAGGACAAATCATCGACATAGATTTCCGTCAGTCTGAGTTCGTCGACATCTTTGGCGGGCGTGGCGAGACCGAAGGCGTTGAACGTCGAGCCGGCCGAGCGAAACTCGTCGCCGAGCAGCTTGACGGACAGGGAGGCGGAGTACCCACCGCCGAGGCCCGTGATGGTCAGCGTAACCTCGCCGTTGCCATTGGGCAACGGCGTGTACGTGAAGGTGAAATGGTAGCTCTGGCCAAGCGTCAGCCGCCAGTGGGGGTCGAGGCTGTCGGTGGTCTGTTGACTGCCGGCCGCGTTCCTGGCCAGCAGGCACACCCGGAAGTCATCCCCGGCGCCGCGCGGTTCGAGGATTTCGATGCCGAGGAAATCCACCTGGTCGTGCTTGTCGAAATAACCGAGGCGCACGTGGCCGTCGAAGTTGCGGTTGGCCGCGATTACGATGTTCCCCTGAAACGTGAGCGCGTGATCCAGGCTGAGACCTTTGACGGTTGTGTCCGCGTAGTAGGAGGCGACGGCCGCCCGCGCGAAGGTGCCGCCCACCGCGCCTTTCGGGTGATACCCGTAGCTGTGATTGTTGACGGTCGCACCTGATGACGTCCAGTTCGGATCGGTTGAAAAGTCGTTGGTCACCGTGCCGGCGGAGGTCGTGAATCTGCACAGACTGACAATCAGAACCCCTGCGATTAGCGGTAAGCGGACGCGATGTGGATGGTCCATGTACGATTCTCCCGAGCTGGTGGCCGCGATGCTGGGAGGCTAGGACCCGGCTTCCACACGCGCGAGTCTCAAGGCATACAACAATCGACAAATCACTTACGAAAATCGCCGGGTTCCCTCAACGCGGGTCCTCACCGGACTCCGGCACCTCGATCTTCGTGGTCGGCCCACTCGCTTGACGGAGTCCCACCCACACCAATCCCACCACCAACGCGACGATGCCAATCCCGATCAGCAACTCGGTCAGCGTCAGCCCTGCTTGCCCTGTCAGCGATTTCTGTGTCACCGAAGGTTCAGGGTCGGTGCGCCTGCCGCCACGCCAAGAGGCCGCCGAGAGCCAACAGCGTCACGGTCGAGGGTTCGGGAACAGCGGTCTCCTGGAACGAGCCAAGCCAGAAGATGATGTCATCGCCGCCCGCGCTCCACAGCGTGTACGGCCCATCTTCCGCGGTTGCCTGGACCAGCCCGTAGGCGTCGCTGCGTTCGTTGTTGCTTGAGCCGACCCAACCGGTGCCGCTGCCCGTGAGCGCATTGTTGGCATTGGCGCTGGCGAAATCGACCATGAACCCGTATTGCTGGCCGGCACTGATGCTCACACTGAAGGGCAGGACGAAGGTGACGAAGTTGTCCACCGTTTGCCCATCCACTGCGGCGAAGGTCAGCGTCGGCATTGTTCCGACGGCGGTCCGCTTGTCGCCGGCGACGTTGAGATAGGCGTCCGGCGTGGTGTCACTGTCCGTCGTCAGGGTGAAGACGCTGACCACCCAGGAAGAGCCGACGATCGGCGTCTGGGCGGCGGTGCCGACCCGCAGCTTCATCGTGATTGCGTTCATGCTGAACGCCGTCTCGCTATTGAGGTCAAACGTCGTCCCGATCGCCCGGCGCGTGCCGGCGGCGGTGTAAAACGGGTCGCGCACATCGGCACCGCCGTTGGGCTGCGCGATATGGGCGAGACTGCCGGTCGGAGCCGTGCTGTTGACGACAATGGCGCCAAACGCCGAATTCCCTGCCAGCAATCCGCAGGTGAGAGCCATGCCCAGAGCGGACTTTAGTACGTGATTCATCGCTCCGCGGTTTGGTTGCCCTGTTTGTTTGCGACGCCACACCAGAAAGCCACCCAGAACCAACAGCGCCACGCCCGCCGGCTCGGGGACGCCGACGGCTTCTTGGATGACGAACGCCAGGTCGTCGCTGGCGCCGAGGGCGGTTGTGCTCCTCAGCCCGCGACCACCAGCGTACAAGTCGGGGACGCCGTTGAAGAACCGTAAGCCGGCGGGAGAGTCGTTGCCAATCAAGTGGCCGCCGGGAAGCGGAATCGTGGAGTCCTGCAAAAAGCGAAGTCGATCGACATACCATAGGTCCCGGGGGTGAGCGCCACGTTGTCCACATCGAAGGTCAGCCAGGTGTCAACCCCTCTGATCCAGCTCGGCGTCACGCCCGTCTGGGCACTCCCGAAAAGGGTGGGGCCCGTCATGTCGGTCAACAAACCGACGCTGAACACGTCCACTTCCATGGTCAGTCCGGCTGTGGAACGAGGATCCGGCGGTGGCTGTTGGTTGACCGGGAACGAGATCTTGTCGAGCGTGAAACCCGACGTGACCGTGAATGTCTGAGAGCGTGTTTCAAAAGTCTAAATCTTTCGTAAGTGGTTGGTACGATTTTACTTCCGGACTGTCTCCAAATCTGTTTCAAGATCGGGATGCAAAATGTATCCCTGTATCCCAGCAGTCTCACTG